>QWCZ01000435.1_pt1 | contig 20465 bp, 16 predicted proteins | sample 1972651 | NCBI WGS metagenome assembly QWCZ01 (sample SAMN09866695, study PRJNA288562) | Human oral metagenome isolate pre1_saliva, whole genome shotgun sequencing... | isolation source: mouth | host: Homo sapiens | place: USA: California
AGCATAGATGTGATCCATAGCATGATCGAGAGCTTCTTTGGAAAAAGAAAATTTCTCTCGTACATCTACAGGTGCACTTCTATGATTCAGACCTAATACGACTAATTGCATGTACAATATTCTCCTTCACTGAGTCTCCTTGACCCTCTAATATTTGTATAAACTCCGATTCTCCTAAATTTGTACGCCAGAACTGCTCTCGTTCTTTTGGCGTATTTAATATATGCTGTAATTCTTGTCTCCATAGACGAATCTGAGGTAGCCACTCGGCTAATATGCCGTACCTGGTTTCTATATCCTGTCTAAGCAAGCGACTCACTCGTGGGCTCACTTGATTGGTAAATATAGAAATCTCTAAATCACCAATCTCCGTAGCACTGCCGAATACCCAAGTAGAATCATCTTTCACATCAGCCCGATTAATGAAAGCTTGTACTTCTTGAGCATCTTCCATGACTTGCGTATTCACAGCAGGAATATCCGTAGCAATAATGACAAACTGTTGCCCTACCATATATTCTGAGCTATAAGGCTTCTCTATCCATTGTAATACACCTGCTTTATGGTATGTTACAATGTCAGGCAATACATCAGGACTGACTACTATAATAGATGCCTCTTCGTCTATTAACTTTTCAATTCTACGCAGCGCTACTTGCCCTCCGCCGACTACAAGACAAGGCCTGTCTTTAAGTGAAAGTCCAACTGTTATCATCCTACTATCCTTATATGTCTCTACAATGGCAAAAACGGCTTGAATACTCAAGCCGAAATTCACCTTATACTTCTGTTTCTGTCTCTACAGGTTTTGTTTCCTCTAAAGCAATACCATCTAATAATTGTAGTTGCGCTGTTAAAATTGATTCTACTTTTGCACGGAACACGGCCATTTCATTCGCAATGGTAGCATATTTAGCTTCTGCTTCTCGCAACGCACGATTGGCATCTTCTAAAATCGTAGATCGTTGTTGTTCCGCATTCTGTAAAATTAAATCAGCCTCTTTACGAGCTGCCTCTTTTACATTTTCACCAGTCTCTTGAGCAAGCACCAATGTATTGCGCATAGTTTCTTCCGTTGATTCATATTGATTCAAACGTTTTTCCATTTGCTCTACTTTATCAGTCATTTCACGGTTTTCACGATACAAGATTTCATAAGCTTGTACCACTTCATTCAAAAACTCGTTTACTTCATCGCAATCAAAGCCACGAATACTTTTTCCAAACTCTTTATTATGAATATCCATTGGTGTTAACATAGGATCAGCCTCCTTACATAAATCGTTTTAGATGTACTCCAATACGCCCTTTTTTAGACGTGCCTGTAATACTTTCTATTTGCATACGACCTCTGCCACGAAGAGAAATAATATCTCCTTCTTTTACTTCTTGCGCTGGTCCTTTCGCAGGTTGCCAATTCACTTGTACTAATCCTGCCTTAATGGCCTCCACAACTTTTGTACGAGATGTACTAAAACCTGAAGAAGCTATAGAATCCAACCGCATAGACGCCACAGTAGTTCGCACTTCTTTTATTTTTTCTTCTTTCGGTTGTAATTCACTCAATTCCATCCGTGATACTGTAACCGTGACCATAGCAATTTTTGTAAAGTTTTGAATCACAAAATCTGCTATCGTTGCATCTACGATTACCTGCGCCCCACCACTAGTGACGATAATATCTCCAAAATGAGTGCGATCAATACCAAGTCCCATTAAGGAACCCAACACATCGCGATGTGTCAATAATCGGAATCGTGGATCCCAAGATACTTTCAACACCGCAATTTGTAAGTCTACTGTTCCTTGAAAGTGAGGGTCCACAAAAGCCACTCGAAGGCGTTCTGCCCCTTCGTAACCACCACTGGAAATGATATTAATACCACCAAAATTCGCTTTTACTGCATCTGCAATGACAAGGCCTGCAGGTGACATAAAATCTGTCACACGATAAGGTCGGCCTGCTTGTACTTGCTCCGCTAGATCAATCATACGTCTAGCCTCTTCGCCATTACCAGATGCTTCAAAATATCGAATTAACTTTTCTTTATCTTTCACGTTGTTTTCCTATTTCATTTGACCGTTCATAACAAGCTAAGATGCCTTCCATAATAGAAGAACGCAACCCTTCTTTTTCCATGGCTGCAATACCTGCTATAGTCGTACCTCCAGGAGATGTCACTTGATCCCTAAGTACGCTCGGATGAGCGCCTGTTTCTAAGGCAATCAAGCCAGAGCCATACATCGTCTGTACCGCTGCTTGCAACGCCAATGGCCTAGTGAGACCAATCCGAACACCTGCATTTGCCATAGCATCTAAAATGGTATACATATAGCCTGGACCTGCCCCTGCTAGAGCGCCAATACGGTCTAAATCAGCTTCTGAACATACCACGGCTTCACCTAAGGCTTCGAAAATGCGCAAAGCTTGTTCTCGCTCACCTGGTGTCACTTGTTCACTACTAGCAATCGCTGTAAAGCCAGCTTTTACCAAAATTGGAGTATTCGGCATAGCTCGTAACCAATGTACATGGGGTGCAAAGGATTGTAATGTATCCAATGTAATGCCTGCCGCAATAGAAATACATAATGTTCTCGCCTCGATTTGTGGTCCCACCTCTTCCATAAGAGACGGTAAGACTTGAGGTTTTACGCCAAATACAATGGTTCTGTACTCATCAAAAGCAGGTATGGCATCACAGTCCGTGAAGGCTGTGACACCTAATGTGCGCTCTAATTCTGATGCTTGCTCACTGCGACGCACTAGTACATCTACTTCCTCAGGGCCCCAAACACCTTGTTCCAAAGCCCCCCGTAAAATAGCACCACCCATCGATCCTACACCAATTAGTAGTATTTTTTGCATGGCTACCTCCTAATGCTTAGGCTTGTGGTTCTTTCCAAGCTAATTTGTCAGATATTTCTGTGTACTCTTTATCTGTATAATCTACTGTTACATTCACTGGTACACAGATGAAAATATCTTTGCCAATTTTTTCTAATTTGCCATCTAATGCAAATGTTGCACCACTTACAAAGTCCACAATACGTGCTGCTTCATGAGGGTCTGTATTTTCAAAGTTAATCACTACTGGACGCATATCGCGCAATTGATTTGTAATATTTTCAGAATCATCGAATGCTTTTGGCTCTACGATGACTACTTTCATACCGCTAGAACGTTGTGCCACTGTATTATATCCTCCTGTTTTTGGTCGTGCTGCAGATGCTACTGGTCCATTGCCACCTGCTACTGGTGCTGTTACTACTGGTTGTTGAGACTCTTCTTCATACATCTCATTATCATATTCATCAAATTCATATTGATCATCTTGATTACTACCAAAAAAACTTTTTACAGAATTCCAGCTATCTTTCAGTGCCATCGTTAATTCCTCCATTACTCATTATAGTGGCGTTCTCCAAATATTGCTGTTCCTACACGAACAATATTTGCACCTTCTTCAATTGCTACTTCAAAATCATGGGTCATCCCCATGGATATATATTCAATCTGACCTTCATTAAAATGAAGTTTCATGTCTTCAAATAAAGCGTGAGCGACTCTAAATATAGGGCGAGCCTCTTCCGGATCATCAAAAAACGGTGCCATACACATAAGCCCTTTTACCCGTACATTGGGTAATGATTTGGCATATTCCCGTATAGTTGGAAACTCTTCCACATCCATCCCAGACTTGCTTTCTTCTCGTGCCACATTCACTTGTAGTAATACTTCTTGTATAAGTCCTTCTCTAGCAGCAATACGTTGGATTTCATCCAACAATTTCACGCTATGAACTGAATGAATTAAAGAAAATTTACCCACTGCATTACGCACTTTATTGTTTTGTAATTGTCCAATTAAATGCCATTGGAGTTCCGGTCCCTGGTAGAGTTCCATTTTTTCTTTTGCTTCTTGTACACGATTTTCGCCTACAGTTCTTACACCTAGTTGAGCTACTTCTTGTACAGCCTCTACAGGATGATTCTTCGTTACTGCTACAAGTGTAACCGAATCCCTTCTCCCCACTCGTGCCTTAGCCGCTTCTATGCGTTCTTGCACGTTATGTAATGCTGTTGCAATCATATATGTCAGTCCTTTTTTCGTCGTTACATTTCACTCTGAAAGGTCTTCACAAAAAAAAATAATACTTTATCTTTTTTATTATAAACGAAAGAATAAGAAAAGTACATAGAAAAAGCATGATTTCAAGCCTAGTTCTTAAGATTTTCTTATTCTTTGTCATATTTTTTATTCTATTCTCAAACAATACTTAAGAATGTATCTCTAAATTCCGTACTACTCATGTTCTACACAAGGTCTTATGATATACAAAACTATTGAAACTCTCGCATCTATTAACCTTGATTTCGTAATACTGCAAACATAGCCATTCGTCCCGTTTTGCCTGCATCCCCTCGGTATGAATAACATCCTTCTGTCATCATCGTGTCCGTAGCAGACAGAATCACTTGATCTATAGGCACACCTTTTTGTACGACACAAGCTGCAATATATCCTTTCAGATCTATATGTGGAGTAGGTGTCGCTTGTTCTACCCGTTGGAGATAACGCACGACTGCATTTACCTGTGAAAGTCCCAAATTACCCATATCCTGTCGAAATTGTTCAGCAATCTCTTCACTCACCTCAAAGGAGTCTGCTCCAATAGAGGGACCGATGAAGAGGTAGCAATCTTTTGGCAACGTTCCGTACGCATCGTGCATACTATCCATCGTGCGCTCCACAATGTGAGCGATGGCACCACGCCAACCTGCATGAACTACCGCCACCGCATGATGCGCCCCGTCATAAATAAGCACAGGCACACAGTCTGCCACGAGCAACAAGAGTGGCACATTCACCAAATTCGTATGAATCGCATCACTATCTGGGATACTGTCTTCCCAACTGAAAGCACCTCGACCGACCAGCACTTCCGTCACCCTCGTCACGCCTACCCCATGCACTTGCTCACCACAAGTCAAATGATTTGAATCCACACCTAACACCTGCGCTAAGCGTTTGCGGTTCTCTGCCACCGCTTTCGGATCATCACCTACATGCAGACCCATGTTAAAACTATTAAAGTTACCTTCACTGACACCACCATATCGGTAGGTCACACCATGAGCGAGGGGAAAACCCTCTAACAGCGGACTGTATTCATAGGTAATACTGGTGGAGCTATCCTGAGAAAATGGTGCGTGTCGAAGAGAGGAGGAAGTTTGGAATGATTTAGTTGTGTTCATGTTGTGCCTCCTTTGTAGTAGAAACATTATGTATGGATGGAAACTAGTATTCCAATTATATTAGGAGGTTACTACTCTAATCTTAGTTACCTTTTCTCCATCATTCTCAAAATATATACCCCTTATTGCATCTGAAGACCACACAAAATATCCATAGAACCAATCATTTTTACTATTAATATAATTAGGTCTACCATATGCTTGATACACAGCTTCTAAAGAGTCACCGACTGCAATACCACGATAAGTCACGGCATCTCTATTCTCTATAGTTATCATACCGGCTCTATCTAGGTCTCCCATAAGACTAGAATACTTAATTCCACCATATCTCATAAATGTATTTGGACCAGTATATGAAGAAGGATCGTACATTCTTTCTTCTGTCGGCGCCCCCAACGCCTTTCGTATTTCGCTATATTTCGCATTCACTGGTACTCCTGCAATGGTAAGGTCTTGTATATCCATACTTTGTCCTACTACTTGTCCGTGCCTAAAACTACTTGGATACTCAGACCGTTGTGACAACCGAATCGCACTCGTAGATGTTCCACTCATTCCAGTAGAACCACTTTGTTTCCCCGCTTCATTCCATGATTTTTCAACCTTTTTCCACGTTTTAGACAACCAACTCGCATCCACATGAGTGGGAGCGAACACAGTGGCACTGAATAGTGCCAATACAATAGATGTCGTTAATTTCTTTATGTTCTCTCTACTTTCATCAACGAATACATACTAATCTCACAATATACTATTTATCACTAGTATATCATTTGTATAAAGCTCAGGCTATATAGCCAATTATACCTATTCATAAAAAAGAGGAGCCAAGGCTCCTCTCATCAACTTTTAGAATTGCTATAGTAGATTTTTTATATCAATTATTTGCTCAAATATTTTTTCTAATACAGCCACTACAATACTATTGCCCGCTAACCGTTCCAATTTTTCACGTCCATAGAAAGAAATATCTCCTCTAGATCTTGGTCCATAATTTATAACTCTATCAAAATCCTGTTCACTAAAGCCCATTAATAAAAAACATTCTCTTGGAGTAAGATTCCGATAAATGCTCCGGCCTATCTTATGAATTGGATATTCCAGAATACCTGGATTCGGATTCCTATCTTGTTTAGTTGTCAATGTTCCTACAAAATTCTTAATTATATTGCCATCCTTGTATATAAGTTCATTATTATCATAAATTTTCTGTCTTGACTTCGTATTATTAGGATTAGATCTATCAGCTTCTTCTTTATATTTCTTAATAGAGTAATCCACTCTCAAAAAATCTGCCAAAGATTTTAGTGGAACAGGATATTGTTTGTAAACCTTTTCTAAGTTATAGTTATCAAAATATTTTTTTATTATCCTTTTCTTTTTCCCTTCCGGCAAAAGTACACTAATCATAAATGTACGCACTCTAGTTTGTGGAACTCCAAAGTTAGATGCATTTAAAGTGTACACCATATTGAAGTATCCCAACTCTTCTAGCCGCTCCTGCCATTCAATAAAATTAACTTTATGCCGTTTTGATAATATATTGCTAACATTTTCCATCAGCAAAAATCTAGGTAAATTTTTTTGATTCTTATATAAATCCAATAGAATTCTTTCAACTTCCCATAGTAATCCTGATCTATTATTGGCATCTCTATTAATCCCAGTTAAATTACCATGCCAAGCTCCACCCACAGATAAATCTTGACAAGGAAAAGAATATGTCAAGATGTCAACATCCTCTGGAAATGTTTTTGCAGTTATTTTTCTAATATCCCCTAAATTATTAGTTCTAGCAAATGCAGCTAGAATCATTTTTAACGTGTCTAAATTCCACATGCGAAAGGTATTTATTCCTATCGGTTTTTTACCGTCTAGACTCAAATTTAATTTTGATAAAATCTCTATTAATTCTTTTTTACTTAATGCTTCATAAGGAGTTATATCTGGTTTTCCATTGTGGATAATATCATATGCCATAAAAGCAGAAATATCCCACTCTACTATATTTATAACATCATACTCTATCCCTAAATTTTTAAGTGCTTTAGCTTGGCTACCAATTCCACTAAAAGCCTCAACTATTTTTAACATTACCTTATAACTCCTTACTAACAATTACCCAGGAAACCCTTCCCCCCTTATTCTTGAGAGCATCTCTAATAATCTTACACATTGCTTATCAGTCGGAAATATACCTTTTGAAATCTTCAATGCTACTCCTAATAACTCTTTTTCTGTCTGTGTCATGGCTCCATGCGTCTGGTTCCATATCCACAATTTTTTCCAAACACCCTCTTTCTCACAATTTGCAACCGTTATCATAGCAGAATCAATATTAATCTCTTTTTGAAGCTTTCGAGCTTCGCGCTTTTCTTCAATGACATCACTTCTATCTATTAATTCTCGTACAAAATTATCATTTAGGCTAATATTCATGCTATCAAACCTAGTCCAACACAATGAACGTTTAGCCCATTCTGTTACATTTTGCACATCACGAGTCGGACTAATTAAATAATCATTAGTCACTTTAGTCAAGTCTTCCAATTGTTGTCTGAAAGCTAGAGTTATTTTTTGTTTTTGCCAAATCATTTTATAATTTAAGGATTTACCTTTATATCGTTTTTCAATCGTTGATATAAGCTTGCTCAGTGTATATGCTATAATATTTGCTTTATAACTATTATACCACTCAGCTCGTTTTACGATAGCATCAGTTTCTTGGAAAATAATTTTATAACAAATTAACTCTCTAAAATAAGACTCATTAAAAGCATCAGCATTTCTGTCCCAATCTTCTATTACTTTCGCCATAAACTTAGCAAAGCTTTTTTGACCGCCTGCACTCGCAATTTCTGGACTCTTATTAAATATATGTGATAATTTTGCTAGTTCTGTTTTATCAAACTTCTGTTTTTTAGGATATTTAATTTCAAAGTTTTTCCTTGTTCCTACTGATACCTTATGTGTCTCTTGCGCATATGAGCCTCTTGCTCTCTCATAATACCAATATGTACCGTATTGTTGTCCATTAATCGGAGGAGAAATAGTAGATCTAGATAGTTGTTCCATTCGAACATGATATGGATGATTTGATGCCAAGTCGGATTCACTAACTTTATTTTGACTATTTGCATACCTAGATATATTCGCAATTAATTCATCAGCATTTTCATCTGAAACTACAGAAATTTTCACTGGAACAAAAATTCCTCTCAAATTAGTAATTAAATCATCTCTTTTATCTAGTAGTGCCGTTGCTAAAGAAGCTGTTGTTTGCCCTCCATTTACAATTTGTAAATTAGTTGCCGAGTCTAAATATGTTTTTCCATTAACTTCTTTTAATCTAATTTCCTCAGCTGTACATGCAATTCCATTATTATACGCAAAAAATTTATTTGGCTCTTTAATGATTGTATTACGAATTCCTTTATTTACCTTTCCTCTAACTTGCAAAAAGGATCGTACATTACTTTCAAGCAATCGTGCGCCATGATGATTATATAAATTAGCTAACAAAAATCCTGAAATACTAGCCATATATCCTATATAACCTTCACCATTAATAACCTCAAAGCATGGAATTAATTGGTCCGAGTATGCGTCAAACTTAATATGTAAATCCTCACGTAAATTTTTAGACTCAGATAATTCAAATAATCTATTAATATCCCAAATATGATATTCCAAAGAGACCCCTTGTACTTCATCAGATTCAAGTGTCTTAACTCGACTAGACATTTGATTGTTGGAAAATAAATATATCTTATATTTTCGTATTAAAAAGTTCTTATTAAATATATCAGATGCTAATCCATACCCTGGAGAGCTTTCTTCGGCATAGTTTAAAATATATGCTAAATCCTCTAGAAAATATTTTGCCCTCTTTGTAATATTTTCAATTTCTGAGTTAGTTAATGTTGTGTCCTTGGAACCATAATCAATCAATGCCAAATACATGACTTCATCTAACTCATCATATATATACCCATCAATTTGCAAACGATGTTGGCGATATCCGATTCCTTCATACTCAACACATTGAAATTCTGAAGATATCTCACTGCCACTTAATAAATTAGAAACATATTCCAAAAATGCTTCTTTCGTACTACATCCAGTTCCATATACGCTTGTACGTAATTCTTCATCAAGTAACTCTCTATATTCTTCTACTGCCATAATGTTCCCCTTTATTTAATTTTAAACATCTCCAACGATGGCAAGTTTAATTCATATCTAGCAGAAATAACTGCTGAATCAATTTGCATTCTAGTAATTTTAGGAAACTTATCATTTACAAGATATGTATCACAATTTAAAACTCTAAAAAACTTCTCTTCAAAATCCTCAGCAATAGCTTCACTATTATATCCTACATTTAATAGTTTCTCTCTAAAACTATACAAACAAGCTGAATCTAATGATTCTTCAATAGATTCCACTAATCTTACAATACTTTTTGCCTCAGTATTAATTGCATTTGTTTCTTCTAGTATTATAACAACTAATTCACCTTCTGAGTTTGTTGTATCTAATTGATCAAGAGATGAGATCGAAACTGCATCTTTACCTTGTAAGACAGTCTTTACTTCATACCAAATATTTTCACCAGTAAAATCATGTATAGCATATAAAGGTCCCATCCACATCTCAATGGCTACTTTTTCTCCAAACTTAGGAATTAAAAAGTTTTCCAAAAAGTATAATTCACCTACTAAACCTTGTTGAACTTCATCATTTAATGCTTTCGAAATCTTTGAAAGCAGTTTTTGCCAATCTAAGTATTTATTACAAAAAACCGTAAGACTTTTACTTTCCACCGTTTCTTTTTTTGACTCCGCAATAATATCATCAAATACTTTTGTAAAATTAACTTCATGCTTTTCATACGGAGAATCTAATACAAATGAAAGCTTCCATATGTTTTTAGATCTATCATAAATCTTTTTAGTTTTAATATATTTAGTAGATGGAACATTAATTGGTTCATGTTTACAGGTAACTAAATAAGCCTTTTTTTGTTCCGATGTTTTTCCACGATAGATTCTTAGGCTATGCTCTTTATCAATAAGTAAAACGCTTAGTGACATTTCTTCATTACGCTCCATGGCAACCTCATTCTTCTAATTCTTCATAATCCTCTATATTCTCACTATCATAACAATCTTCAAACCACTTTCGAGTCACTTTGTACCTAAATCTAATTCTTTTACTGTATCCTATTCGTGGTATACCTACTCCTAATCCTACTAATGGTTTCATATTAGAATTAGCATTGTTCTCCATTTGTAATTCTTCTCTTGGATATTGAACTAAGTAAATGACAAGAACAGGCTTCCTATTAAAAACAGTAGAGAAATATGCTTTATCTCCAATCGTTGTTAGCTTCTTACCATCTTTAACTTTATCATTTCCTACTTTTTCTAGCGCATATAACAATTCTTCATAAGCTTCTTGTGATAACGATGAATTAACCACTCCAGGAGCACCTAAGCGGTTTTTATTTAGTCTAATTCTTTCTGATCTAAATTCACTATAGCTACGAACAACATAATTGATCTCATGATCTAAAATTTTAGTACTAAAGTTTGACTTTCCACTAGCAAAGATAACATCCCAACGTTCAAGCTTAGACTCTTTCAAACTATTTAAAATACTAACTATTTTATTTTTGTCGAATTGACGATTAAATACGTCAATATCTACACTTTTTAAAAACTCAAAAACCATATCTTTAGGCACATCAATAAAATTTAGGCTATTAGATTTATCAGTTTTACTGTCCTTTTGCATGGTAATATTAGCTTTAGAAAGTTGATTGATAAAGTCCTCCAATGCATCATAATTATTATTAATCGTTCTTTCTTTCACTGAAAATGCTGGTGTTTCAATATAATTACCATCTAAATCCAAGTCTAATTCGTAATCTTCTGCACTTCGCATCTTATTTCTAGCTGTAACCAATAATGCAGCTTCATCACTTCTTACCTTAATTCCGAACTCTTTTGGTGTCCATCCTGCCTCAAAATTCTGTTTTAATTCATCACGCAATTCTTCCGTAGCTGATGCAATATCTTTGTACCAAGATAATGAGTCCTCATTCATCCATACTTGACATAGATCATCATAACCTGACCGGTATCCAAACCATCGTCCCATTTGCATTAATGTATCATACATTTTAGAGTTACGATAAAAATAACTGGTCATTAATCCTTCCAACGTAAGGCCACGAGATAAGCTCAATCCACCTATAGCTATAACTCTATATCCTGATTTATATGCATTATAGTTTAACTTTGTGGCCGCACTATTGCCATTTACCGCTTCAACCATAATCCCTCTTGTAGAGTCATAAAGTGTATTCAGTATGGCAGTCCACGATTTTTCTGTTTCATCTTCTAATGTATTTACAAAGTATGTATTATATACATCTTCTAGAGCACTCAAGTACTTATAATCATACCAATTAGGAGTTAAGCCATAATGCTCTATTTCATATTTCACTTTGTTAACATAGTCTTCGACCCTATCTTCTAGTTCATTATGGATTTTAATAAATCGACTGACATTAATTAACATAGATCTATGCGACGTTTTTTGACCTCTTATATCTCGTATTGCGTTAGCGATAAAAAACGACAAAATAGCTTCCTTTAAAGTCTCAGGAAGATCATAACCTACCTCACTATCTTTTTTATGTTTAATTGGTAAGTATTCTTCAAAATCGTCTATTTGATGCAGCATATATCGATATTTACCAGTATCAGAATACATCTCTTTAGCACCAATATAATTATTAGGTGTGTCTAAAACATATATATAATCTTTAGGAAATAAGTCATCTTTAACCATATCATCTGACGTATTAGGATTAATAAATATATTAGCATAAGGTGTGGCTGTATACGCCAAATAGCTTGATTTTGTAAAAATACCTAAAATCTTTCTTATTGCACGATTAATCGCTGTTGGGTCATTCTCTTCAATATTAGTATTAATAGAGGCATTATCCGCTTCATCATCAATTAACAATAAAGGGTAATCAATAGTTTTTTCACTATTTTCAGAGCCATATTTAATATTTTCATTTTTTAACCAATGAAATAAGCTCTCTAATACAGTTTTATTCTTTTTTACAACAAAAACCAAAGGATTTGTAAGTGAGGAAAGACTTAACGTTATTGTTTTTAACTGCTCTTTAAAGTCGTTTTTGGCAGAAGTAAATGCACTAACTTCAAGATTACTATTTATTGTTCCAACTCCAACTAACCGTTTATCTACATCACCGCCGATAAATCCCTTATCCACTCGTTCTTGTGTTTGTTTCCTAAGCTTTTCAATAGTTCCTGTTAATAAAATAATAATTTTATATCCAGCATCAGCGGCTTTATTCATCACAGCAATATAATTCGCCGTTTTACCTGACTGTACATCACCAATCACAAGACCTTTTCGACTATATTTATATGCAACACTAGGGTCACCCAATAAATTAGTGATTTTATCCGTATCTTTATCTATGCTATCAATCACTTTGTTAGGGAAATTTTCATCGCGCAAAAACTCTCTATATCTATCCCAATACGAGCAGTTAGTATCATAACGTTGCGCCTTAACATAGGTATACCATTCATCCGGGATTTCATCTCCGTAAATAGCCTGTCCCATAGACATTACAACCGCAAAATGATCTTTTAGAGAGTCATAGACTTCATTAAATTCTTTCTGATCTAACAAAAAATTATTATTTTCTATAACTTCTTGCATCTTGTCCAAAATAAGTTTTTCATCTGGTTCCTCATTCGCAATCTCTATAAAAATTTGCACCATTTTACGAACAGCCTTTTGCATTAAATTCATGACAACGCTCCCTCTTTATTCTAAATGGCCTTTAAATTTAGCTAATATTTCTAGTTTTCTTAACTCTTTAATCACTTCATCTCCACTTTCCTCATCGGAAACTATAGATAATAATTTATTGATTAAATCCTCTGCTTCATTCTCATTCAAGCTATTATTGATGGCATTATTTTTCGAAAGAACTGTATATGCATGCTGATATGGAACTGTTAACTCAATCAACCGTAATATGGAATTAAATGTCTCTTTTTGCCCTTTATCTAGTGTTTTTACAAACTCCTTATATAACTGCAAATTCTTATTAATTTTATAGCTAATCTCTTCTCTACCATTATATACTTCCCATACATGCGTAAAATTCTCATCTAGAATTTTTTCACCTTTATAGGTATACACTCGTTCACTTCTAGATATCGATTTTTTTACTATATTTCTAAGGTTCTGCTTGATAATATCAGGTAAGATAGCTGTCGATTTTTTAATATCAACTTCCCAAATAGAATCTAATGAGTTAGGAATATCCACTCGTATTCTTGCCAACTTATTCAGCTCACCCTTACTATCTAATCGAAACCAGGTTCCCCAAATAATCAACCGATTATTACGGTACACATAAATCCCTTGCTTATGTCTTAACTCTTCTACTCCACCTAATAAGTTTATATCATCTTCTGAAAGCTTACTCAAATATGGAAGAATATAAGGCTTGACTTTAATTATCTCACCTTGTAAATAAATTTCTTCATCTGATAAAGGTTGGGTTCCTGGATGTTTTTTTAAGAATGGATCTTTTCCTTTTAACTCTCTATGATTGAAAAAAATATTTACATGATTAGAGAATGTATTATCTAAAAAATTATGGAATACCATTTCTAGATGGCGTTTCGCATCTTTGATCTTTTGATTAAACAATGCCTCAACATCATGCGAACCATCAAGCATCTTATCAAAATTTTCCCATAAAACAACAGTCCCTTCACTGTAATTAAACAATTCACGCATTGCTATAAATGATGCCTGTGGATAGATTCTCTCTATATCCTTTTCAGAAAAAACTTCCAAAATCCAATCTTGTTCTCTTTGTATTAAATCTAAGTCCCATCTAGCTCCAAAAATCTGTCCATCTTTTTTTGATATAACAGTTAATTTCTTACATTGTGACAATGATGCAGTTTTTAATCCTAATCCAAAGCGTCCCAAATCTTCTTTATCACGTTGTTCTCTTACATCTTTACTACCATATTTCATAGCTTGACGTAATTCATCTAAATTCATACCACATCCATCATCTAAAATAGATATATATGCTGGAGATATAGAACTAAAGTTAATGTGAATATTAGAGGCTCCACTACTTATACTATTATCAATAATATCTGCTAGCGCTGACTCAAATGTATACCCAATTGACCGAATTGCCGTCATTAAAATATCCGCTCTTGGCTCTAACGTTTCATATCCCATATTGAACCCCTTACTAAAATATGAATATATTACTTATCATCAAGATATTTTTTATATTATTTTCATTATATCATAATAATTTAGCTATTATAAAAACCGCTACACTCCCTATATATTAAACGCTTATAAACTTAACATTCAATTACTATTTAAATAAAAAGAACACTACACATCCTATAGCAAACGTAAGTGCTCTCACAGTTTGTCAAGAAATGCATAGCGTTCTTTCTTATCTTATGGTGATTGTATCAATTTTAAAAAGTATCTTACCACCATTCATTTATATATGTATTTTGTCTTGGGTAAGCCCGATTCAATACTTCTAATATATCATCTGGTCCTTCTAATTTTTCTTCAAAAGCAAGTTCTGTAGCACTCATACGACCCATAAGAAGTAAGCTCAAAGCACCTACAGAGAATACTAATTTAGCATTAATATCTACATGCTCTTTATGTTTTACTACTTGCGCCTTGCCTTCTTTATAAGACACTACATAGGTACCATGGTTCCACTCACATAATGGATCTTTCACACCGAACTGAATAGCTCCTTCTAATGCTACTGGTACGGGAATACTTTCCATAGCTAGTTTGACATCTACAATACGACTCATCATAAATGGCATAGTACTGTGCCCTACTTTTCCATTAGGATGAAAGATATAGCCTTGATCCAGCATACCTTCATTCCACCGTACACTGTCACCTTGGGATCGATGGTTGTACAAAAAGTTCATCAACGCTTTTTGCGCACGACGCGTAGTATACACAAATTCTGTCACAGCAATCTCAGGTTCCCCTAAGCGATAAAAACAATAGCCCTCTAATTGTCCAGAATCATTTTTCACATACCCTACTTGCACGCCTTCTGCAAAAATAGATTCTAATAAGCGAACCCATTCTTTTTCTTTACGCACAGCATAGCCAGATAATGGTTTGGTATAAGTCTCATATACCCCTGCTAATCGTTTCCACTCCCGCGGAGACCGTAACATCCCAAAGGACATCGTTTTATCTGTAGTTTCTACAAGAGGAGCCAAATCATCTAGCTTCATGGTTTGTACCCATTGATGGGCATATAAATCCCATCCATATTTTTGGTAAAACCCAGCATAGGATGGCATTAAAATGGTGATTCCTTGTCCACGCTGTTTTAATTCCCCTAATGCGGATTTCAGTAATTTTTTGCCTACTCCACTACGACGTACAATAGGGTCTGTGGCAACTCCCACCATGTAAGACATAGGCAGGTCCACACCACGAACACGTATAATATTTTGTCGTAAATGAACCGTACTCACCAAATAACTACGATCGATACCAACCATCGTATTTTCTGGTTCATAAGCAGTATCAAAATAATAGTTAAAAAATGGATGACCTTCTGGCTCAAAACAATAGGCCCACAAACGCTTTACATCTTTTGTGTCCGTATCTTTTGCTATTCTAAATTTCAAAATAATCCCTCTTCCATCGTTATGGTACATTGAAAATAGTTCGAATACTTTATATTAGTATTATATAAAAAAATAAGGGTCTACTGCTAGACCCTTTATGCACTTCTTTTCTGAAAGTTTACTATATATACAGCAATACTCCATCTATAAACAATTTTGCTCCATATCCGAATAAAATCAATCCACAGATACGGTTGATCCATACGAGTTGCGAAATTTTGATACGCTTTGCTAATTTGTGAATAATAGTCGATAATGCTCCAAACCAAGCAAAAGCAGACACGATGTATCCCAGTAAGAAATAGATGGATGACTCCTCAGGAATGCTGGCTTTCACAGCACCGAACATCATCGTCACATCGATAAGTGCCTGAGGGTTCAGCCATGCCACCGCAAAGGCAGTAGTCACAATATTCCAAATTGTCACATTCGTATCCACATGAGATACATTCGGCTCTGAATTAAACACGGTATAGCCCATGTAAAAGATAACCGCTCCTCCCAAAAGAAGTACGATGCCTTTCAAAAAAGGCCATATATCAAAGATAGCACCAATGCCATAAAACGCCGATACACTTAAGGTAAGATCGAAAAATGCCACGATTAGAATGGTAGTAATAATACGTGATACCTTTTGTACCAGTGCTGTATTAATGATAAATAGATTCTGCATCCCTATGGGCGCCAACACAGCAAACCCAATCAGTAAGCCTTCCCAAAAATAGGTCATATTGGCTCCTTTCATTCTCTACATCAATCCCGTTACTATCTAGTCATTATATACCTTGACGTGGGTCTTGCACAGTATCAGCAAGCGAACGCAAGGCCACATCGCAAAAACAAACGATTCCTTGGTCAGAAAGAAAATAAAACTCCTAGGAACTTATCATATGTCCCTAGGAATTATATACTATTCGCTACACGTTATCCTCACAGGCGCCTTGTTTGATACAACGAGCATCATATTTTTCAGCAAAATGATCTGGGTTATAAGATTCTTTCGCCATGCGAAGCCCTGGTAATCCCATATCTTCTTCACGGTTGATAAACTGTGTATCTACGAACTCATGACGAATAAATTCATTATTGATGGCTTGATATAAACCACGGATGGTTGGATTTGCTTTCTCAATATGAATCAGCGCCATATGTTCATTCAACATTTCTCCAATGGTGAAAGCCTCTACTCGTCCGAACAATTTAATACAACCACCTACAAGGCCCAATGCATCCCAATGGTCAAACAGTAAATTAATAGCTGTTAGTTCATCTTCAATGCCTTCTTCATGATGTGTTTCCACCCATTGTTCTGCCGCTTCACGACATAAAGGAATTGTATTCTCATCAATTGGCATATATTCATAATTAGAATATTGCATACGGAATTGATTTAAATGGTTTTTCTTTTGACGTAACTTTTTACCTGCTAAAGTAATCATATCTTCTGTACGATAGATATATTCAAAGTTATCACGGTCAGGTGTAAATTCATAACAATTTGGACACAACTTTTGCATTCGTTCCATCATGATTGGATTAACACCTTTTAATAAAAATGGAATTTGGTTCTCTTTGAACCACTCTTTCGCCATTTGTAATCCATCTACAAACTTGGCATCTTTTCCAGCAAATGGTGGTAACATAAATGGAGATTCTGTCACTCCACCACCTTTAATAAATAACACACCTTCTTCTTCTGCCCAAGTAATGCCATAAATATCTTGCCACATAAACAATGTAGTAAAACTATTATCTGACGCTTCATAATGATGCTCTCCAAAGTACGCATCAATACGGGGCTTATCTTCTAAGGTAAAACGCTTAAAGTCTAAAATAGGACTCGCCTCCTAATACTCTGATTTTATGATATAACATTACTATTATATGCTATTCATCGATAAAATTCAATGCAGAAAAAGCGCCATTGTAGAATTGGTCTTTCTTGTCCCCTTATCTGACAAAATTCCACAAACGCAAGAAGAGCACGACATGTTCCGGAGCAAACCTAACCACTGTATCAGTTTGCGGAGGAATGTGTCGTGCTCTTCCCTTCTACTCAATTAAGAATGGCAAGAAAGCCGATATTAAAACAAGCTTTCATCTTCTTTTAGATCTTCTCCAGAAATAACCGCTACAGAGGCAATTTTATCTCCTTCGTCTAAGTTCTGTGTTTTCACGCCAGAAATAGCTTTACTTTTCTTCACCGCAATATCATTTACATCAAAGCGAATGATTTTACCTTGTTCAGAAATAAGCATCATTTCATCGTTGTCATTCACGATTTCTACGGCCACTACTTCACCAGTTTTTTCCGTGATTTTAAAGTTTTTCGTCCCTTTACCACCACGTTTTTGTACTGTATAGGAGCTTTCCACATTGCGTTTGCCATATCCTTCTTCACTGATAGTAAAGACTTGGCATTCTTCGCCAGTGCCGTGGATGATGCTAGCGCCTACAACTTCGTCACCAGTATTGAGATTAATACCTTTCACACCACGAGCTGCTCGTTTCATTAAACGTACATCAGATTCATGGAAGCGAATAGCCATACCTTTTTTCGTACCTAGCAATACATCTTGGTTACCATAGGTTAATCCTACGGAGATTAACTGATCTCCTTCATCCAATGCCACTGCATTCAAACCACCGCGACGAATATTGCGATACTCATCAATAGCCGTACGTTTTACAACGCCCTGTTTTGTGACCATAAACAAGTTCACATCGCTAGAGATGCGTTCTAAGTCGATCATGTTCGTCACTGTTTCCCCTACATTAAGAGGTAATACGTTAATGATGGCTGTACCACGTGAATTACGACTAGATGCTTCTGGCACTTCGTAGGCTTTTAAACGGTACGCACGACCTGTGGATGTGAAGAATAACAATGTATTATGTGTACGCACATGCATAATTTGTGCTACATAATCATCATCTTTTGTTTTCATTCCCACAACGCCTACGCCACCTTTATGTTGGTTGCGATACACATTAGCATTCATGCGTTTAATATAACCTTGACGAGTTAATGTGATAACCATTTCTTCATCAGCAATTAGATCTTCTACATCGAAGTCAGACGTATCAATCGTAATTTCACTACGGCGTTTGTCGCCATATTTTTCTTTCATGGCAATCAATTCTTCTTTGATAATTTCACGTTGACGTTCGTCGGAGGCTAAGATTGCTTTTAAATCTGCAATCAACACTAACAATGCTGCATGTTCTTCTTCGATTTTTTCGCGTTCCAAACCTGTTAAACGAGCTAACCGCATATCTAAGATAGCGTTCGCTTGAATTTCTGTAAGGCTGAACTTTTCAATCAAAGCGGCACGAGCAATATCTGTAGTTTGAGAACTACGGATAGTATGAATCACTTCATCAATGTGATCTAAAGCAATCAACAAACCTTCCAATACATGGGCACGAGCTTCTGCTTTCGCCAAGTCGAATTCTGTACGGCGTACGATCACTTCTTGACGGTGCGTTAAGTAATGACCTAGTACTTCTTTCAAAGTCAATACTTTTGGATGGCCTTTCACCAATGCTAGCATAATTACGCCAAATGTATCTTGTAATTGTGTATGTTTATATAGTTTATTCAACACAATATCTGGTTGTACGTCTGCACGCAATTCGATGACGATGCGAAGACCACGACGGTCACTTTCATCACGAAGGGCCGTAATGCCGTCCACCACTTTATCACGGCTTAAATCTGCAATGGTTGCAATTAAGCGCGCTTTGTTCACTTGGTACGGAATTTCTGTGACCACGATACGGTGTTTACCTTTCGTCATAGCCTCAATATGAGCTTTCGCACGCATTTTGATGCTACCACGACCTGTGGCATAGGCTTTTTTTATGCCCTCACGGCCAAGAATAGACGCCCCTGTTGGGAAGTCTGGGCCTTTGATAGCTGTCATCAGTTGATTCACATCTACCTCTGGATCGTCGATAAGCATCACTAGACCATCTACCACTTCTCCTAAGTTGTGGGGCGGAATGTTCGTTGCCATCCCAACGGCAATGCCGGCGGAACCATTGATTAACAAGTTCGGAATCTTTGCAGGAAGCACGGTTGGTTCTTCCAAAGATTCATCATAGTTCGGCATGAAGTCCACTGTTTTCTTCTCTATATCTGCTAGCATTTCTGTAGCAATACGAGACATACGAACTTCTGTATACCGCATAGCCGCTGCGGAGTCGCCGTCAATAGAACCAAAGTTACCATGACCATCTACCAGTGGATATCTTGTATTAAAATCTTGGGCCAAACGCACCGTTGCATCATACACAGAACTATCACCATGTGGGTGGTATTTACCAAGTACGTCGCCGACGATACGAGCCGATTTTTTGTACGGTTTCGACGGTGTCATGCCTGTTTCATGCATCGCATATAGAATACGACGG
>QWCZ01000439.1_pt1 | contig 20419 bp, 14 predicted proteins | sample 1972651 | NCBI WGS metagenome assembly QWCZ01 (sample SAMN09866695, study PRJNA288562) | Human oral metagenome isolate pre1_saliva, whole genome shotgun sequencing... | isolation source: mouth | host: Homo sapiens | place: USA: California
GTTGTGTCTTCTGTTTTTACCTCGTCTTGTTTCATTCGTGATACATCAATAATCATTTTCTTTATATCGAGCCATTCCTTTGAGCCTGGTGCTGTTGTTTCCAATGTCGCTTGTAAGTCTATTAGCATTGTTTCTTTGTTTGTTGCTTTGTCTAATAGCGTTTTGTTTTCTTGCGATATAGAGCTTCTAACCTTTTCTATTTGGCTCTGTTTTATTGCTTCTTCACGTTCTGTCTTCCTTTGCTCTGCTCCTTGTGAGTGTAATATTCGTCGTATCTCGTCTTGCAATGCACGTTGTCCCCACGTATGCACCCCTTGTCTAATTGTCACAGCGTAAGCATCTGTTGTGTCCCAGCCTGCCTCCACAAGGTCTATAAATGCCATCTGTTCGACAGTTAGATTAAACTGCTTTGCTATCTTCTTTGTCTTGTTGCTATATAAATTATCCATCTTATTATTTGTTATCCCATTTGTTCCAATTGTTTTCGTTTGGGTGGTTGCCGTTTTTATCCGTTGTACGAATATGTCTTAAGTTGGTTGTTGCGTTGTATTTTTGCGACAATTTCAATGCTTCTTTTTGTATGTCTATTTGTATTTGTGCTTCCTCTTTAGCTCTTTCTTTCTCCTCTCTGATAATACGCTGTATCTCATCATTCTTAGCATAAGGAGTAAAACGTTCTGATGCCGTTTGCTTTGATAAGAACTTATTTTGCACTGCCATAGCTAAATTGTTTGTTAGTTCTGCTACATTTTGATGTACATACGGTTCTATCCATGCGTTAATAGGTAATTCGAGTAATGATGCTTGTTTTCCTATATAATAACCGTGAGCGTATTTCACAAGGTCTACTAACTTATTTATAAATGGTAGCAATTCGTTTGCATCGTGTATTGCTTTTTCTATTGCAGGACTATACATAAGTTTCAGAGCAACACCAGGTAGGTCGCCAGACTTTAATTCGGGTGGTTTAACAGCAAATGTCTGCTCATAGATAGCATTATATAATAATGTTAGTTGCGTGTGAAAGGCTGCTGAAACATCACCATGTTTAAGATAGCCTATTTCTCCACTTGGATCACTAACAGTAATAGCTTTTACAGAGCCATTCATGTCTCCGACAATATCTACACCCTCACCTTTCGAGTAGAATATAGGAAAAGCATTTGCTTTATTGTTCTCACAGAGGTAAGAAACAGATAATTCGTATTGCTCTATTGTTGATTGTGCGGGTAGCCAACAAGCCCCATGTTTGTCCCTAAAGTAAGCAATAGGAATAGTATTAAAACCATGTTCTTTTTTTTCGTATATACTATATCCGCTTAAGCCAAATATTTCTTTTATTTTGTTTTTTACATTATCTTTTAATGTACCAACACTTTTTTTTGCACGATATAAATATTTCTCGTCCCATATTTCGGCAAATTCAGTATTTGCTTTTCCGTCCTCATCATAAGCAAAGTATTTGCGTGCAAAAAGTGTTAGATTACCCTCATTATCGTAGTGAGGATATAATTTATCACCATTAAGAAAAGAAAAGGTTTTAGCGTGCGGTTTGTTGTCTTTTCCAAAATATAAAACGATAGCTGCGTCACCAGTTATTTTTATACTATTTACAGCTTCGTAGAATTGTAATTCCATATTCACGTCTAACCAGCCTTGCTTAAAATCCAAAAGAAGTAAGTTTTTTACCAATTCTTCTTTTTCGTCTTCCGTTTTTCCTGCCAGCTCAAATTGAATATCATTACCAACAAGGTGTACCACTTGTTTTGTTGCAATAACTTGTTGGAAAGCGAATGCAACACGAGTTATGGGTTGTATGTAAAACTTTCCAGGATTGTCGGGGTCTTCTCGATATACATCAGGGTAAATAGTTTCATCGTATATTTTGTGTCCCGTAGGATAATATTGTCTTAAAAACTCTGACTGTGGGACAGCACGAAATTGCATTCTATCTGTTGTTTCTGATAGCCCTTGCCCTGCTTCATAAAACCTTGACGCACCTGCTAATGGTGTTATCTCCTTAAATGGTTCTTTTATTAGTATCTCTTTAAAATCTAAATCAGCCATAAACCTTTATTTTTTTTCTTGTTAGTATTGCTTTTAATGAAAAATACAAATATGTAATAGAGTGCTTCTACTGTGTCGGGTGAATGCCCTACAATCTTTTTAGCTTTCTTTTTAGGTAGTATCTTAAACCCTCTATCTGAATAATCACTATCTCCTCTTATTGATTTTCTTTCTTTGAGTAAAATTTGTTTTAGTGGCACATTCTCAAAGCCATTGCCACTAAATTTTAAGTCTAATAATCTTTTTTCTATAGATATTTCTCTGTTTCTTATTGCATCATAGAAAAGCCAAGCACATTGACTTTTAAGGTCTTTATAAAGAAATTTAATACCTTTTTCTTCTTTGAATGACCTTGCGATAGGGCTTGCTTGGTTGTTGAATGGAACAGCATCAGGGAAGAAACCTTTTAAGAATTGCCCTAAACCTTGCATGTCGTATGTAAAATTACTTTGTTGTACCCCCCATTCTCCTAACTTTTCTTCAATAACAGATATTAGCGTTCGACTATCCATTCGACAAATGAATAGGTCTTTAATGTGTCGTCCCTCCCATAGCCACATCACAAAGTTGTCGCCACCCTCTAAAGCTACGTCTGCCGATGCACGCAATAAGTTATCTCCACGTTGATGAGCATTATCAAAAAACGCCTCCATGTCTTCTAACTTAATCATATCATCTCCCATTGCTTTATAGTTCCAATTGCCTTGTAAATCTCGCATCTTTTGTTCTTCGTCTTGTTGCGCTAATGATGCAAAATAGGAGGGGTCAGAACGTACCAACTTAACATTTTCTGAAAGGTCAGCACGAACAAAGACAACGGATTTTATAAACATTGTAATCTTATTATACCCTAACTCATCATAGCTTTCTTTCCATAAAGGGTCTATTAAGTGCTTACATTGCAGATAAACGTCTTCGGGTGTATCTCCCCAGTAGATACTATCAGGAGAGTCGCCCTCCATGAAACAATACCTAACAACCCCATCTCTTTCGGGCATTGCTAAACCGTCCTCTCCTATCCACCAATCTATAAATTTTCTTACCCACGAGTCGGGGTCGGGGTTGCAAGTCCCCCAGAACCTATTCTTTAAATGTGATGCGTTACGGTTGTTTGTTAGTAGATATTTAAATTTCTTATACTCAATCTGTGTTATCTCGTCTATTCCAATAAAGCTATATTGCCGTCCTTGAAAGCGGTCTTTAAAATCAGCGAAAGCACCTGAATAATGTAAGAATGTAAGCCAGCCACCTGTATTAAATACCCATCTTTGGTCGTTTTTAGCCCGTTTATATTTACCAAATTGTGTGTATAGTTTTTCGGAGTCGTTTATAAGTCCCTCTAAATCGTCTTTTTCTTTTCGTAATATTACCGCTGCAAAGTTTTTATTCTTAATGTCCTTTAGTGTTTCCATTAGCAACGAAAAGGACTTACTACCACCACGCGACCCCCCACAGATGACAATATCTGCATTTTGTGCAAGCATACGTTCTTGCGCTCCTTTCTGTGCTATGATAGCTAAATTATTCGCTTTCTTAGCATCTTTATCTCTTAGCTCCTGAATGTATTCTTGTGTTAAAACTCTTTGCCCCTTATATGTAAATTGTGTGTATTTCATGTGTTAAATTCTTATTGCAGGGAAAATATGTGAAAGTAGATTAAAAAAGACTATACAAAATTAACTATTTTTTATATAGTTTTTATAATTTATTAAAATAAGTTTGTACTTTTGCTTTTGTTATTAACTTGAAATATTATTTATTAACGTTTTATTCATGAATAAAGAAGAGTTTATTGAAAAAGTGAACAATGAGCTTGAAGGAAACAAGCTTAGTTTAAGTGAAAGAACACTAACCACTTTTTATGACAATGTTTTTAAGGGTGAAGACACCGAGTACACCGATGATTTTATTAAGCAACAAGCCGAGCTATTGAAAGTATTAGACGGACAATTACATGCAGATGTAGCAAAGGAAATGAAGCTAAATAAAGAAAATTGGGAAAAAGAATTTAAGAATAAAAACATTGTAGGCACACAGACGAAAGAAGAGGAAAAAGAAATTCCTCAATTCGTAAAAGACTTAGAAGATAAGGTAAAGGCATTAGAAACGCAACTAACAAAGGCATCAGAGGAAAAGAAAGAAGATGATTTACGCAACAAGCTAACCAAAGCATTTAAAGAAAAATTCGCAAAGGCAGGTTTGGAAGTAAATAAATTCTTTTTAAAACATGCTTTTGATAGTGTAGACTTAGGCAAAGAAGACTTAAAACTAAATGATGTTGTTAAAGAATTAGAAACCAATTACTATGCTTTATTGAAAGAAGCAAATGTAAAGGTTGATAATGTCGTCCCCTATCGTAACAATGGCGGTGGTGGCAAAGGAAATAGCATTATAGATGATTACTTTAAGCGTAAGGCGGATAGAGAAAAGAATGTTTAATACCCTATCGTAGATTGATTTATTAACAGACAAAATTATGGGCTTTTTATTGTTTCAGGGTAAAACCATAAAAATAAGTAATGGTTTACTTAGCGATGGTAAGTTTGCCCTATTAAAAGATTTTAACAACGATTTTATTATGGGTAGACAAGGTAATACTTTTGACAATTCGCATGTGAAATATGGACACGCAAAGCGAGTATGGCGCACCGTGCGCCATGTGTATCCATGCGGAGGTACAATTAAGAATGTTAACGACTTTGTAGGAAAAGGGGTTATACCCGCGGGTAGCCCAGTGAAATTTAACACCAAAACTAAAGAAATTGAGGTGATGAAAGATGATGCTATTAAGAATGCAGAAAACGTAAATACATTAGGTATTAACGGGTACTTACAAGAAGATGTTTTGGTGAAAGATGCACAAACAATTGGTACAGGTACAGTTGTCTATGCAGGCGAGATTTACGAATATATGTTCGATGATGATGTCGTGGCAAAACTAAAAACCTTACAATCAGTGCCACAAGTAGTGTGGGTTTATTAACATTTTAAAAGGATAACAAAATGAATAGAATACCAACAGAATTACACAAACTAATAGAGTTTGGATTAGGTGGTGATGGTTGGCAAAATTTCGTAGACCATTACAATGAAAAATACGACAAAGTGCAGATTGATGGTTTTACATTTGCACCTACTACATTAAGCTACACGTTCTCACAACTTATAAGCAATTTAGGTATCACTACCTTGCCTGCTTATGTTGACCCCGAAAGTCCTGGCTATGAAAAAGCATTATCACAGTTGGCAGGAAAAGTAGGTAATATTCCTACTCAAAAAGCTTTTTATCGTCTTAACCGAGTTCTATTGCGTGAAAAAATGCTTTTAATGCAGAAGTTTGGCAATAGTGCTTTAACATCAGAAACACAAGATGCAATCTTAGGGGTGCTTGATGAAAGTACAGAGGGACTAATAAAAGGCTTTTACAATAGTCTAACTCACCAACGTATGCAGATTGTTTCAACAGGTAAGTTTACTATTAGTGAAACCAACAACCCACGAGGATTAAAGGGTATTACATTAGATTTTGGTATAGAGGATAGCCACTTTAATGTTTTAGCAGGACAAGCAAGGTGGTGGACTAATGAAGAACACACAAATGCCAATATTGGAACAAATGCAGACCCTATTGACTATATCAAAAAACGCTTAAAACAGATTAGACGTAAACATCAAATAGGTGTCGCAATGCAACTCGAGATGAGCCAAGACTTGTTTGATGACTTGCTCACTCACCCTAAAGTGTTAGCTCGTGTAGGTTATTCAATGTTTCCAACCATTAAAACCGATAACGAGGCAATAATGGCAGCACAAAATTATAGCGATGATGCCTTAAAAGCTACTTTAAGTAAACTTTGTGGTATTGATATTGTGCCACGAGATACAATGGCGGCAGTAGAAAAACCAGGCAAAGATGCAGATGGTGAACCAGATTTAATTGTTTCGCAAGTCGAAAACTTTAAGGCTACAAATATTGCTTTCGTGCCAAAAGGTATGATTGGAACTATACAAGGTGTTACACCTTTAACACTTGGTTATGCTCCTGAAGATATTGCACAGTTTAATGGCGGTCGTTTGATTTTATCACAACGAGTAATACCCGAAACTCACAGCATATATATTGAGAGTGAAGCAGCGCAAATATGCGTTCCAAGCACACCACAAGCAATGTTTATTGACACCGTAACAATTTAATTATGGAGCGTTTTGTTGTAGGGGGTAGTGCTTTAAGACCATCACCAAGTGAGCAGGCAGAAAGCACCTATTTATTGCGTGAGTGGCTATTGGAGAGTGTAAATATACCAATTAACGAAGACACTATAAAAGCTGTAATGTTAGCTCGTAAGGTGGTGTTTGATTTACCTTTTGAAGAGAGTACAGGGAAAGAGCGTGACTTATGCCGTGCGGACTTATTAACACTCTTAGCCACAAGCGCAACGAAATTAGATAGTCAGACGGAAAAAGATAACGGTTGGAGTAGTACGCAAGGTGGTTACACATTAAGCGAAAGCGACAAACGTAGATACCTCCGCATGGCAGATGCCCTTTACACACGACACGGTGAAAAGAGTTTAACGAGTAACAAAGTGCGTGTTAAGATACACCACTATGGCATAAGAGAAAGGCGCATCTGTGCATGGGACGATTAACAGATAACTTTCGTAAGATATTAGAGGAAGCCGATAGACGCATGGAGAAAGAGCTTTTGAAGCACTTAGATGCAATGACAAGCGAGTTATGCACCTTAGCAATAGAAAAATACGATGGTAAAGAGATGACGGGTAACGCTTATAATGGTTTAGTCGTAGGTTGCTTTTTCAAAGGTTCTTTGCTCCATGCTTACTATTCTAATGATAAGATAGGACGGAGTCCTCTTAGAATAATGCTCGACAAGGGGGAGAAATTCTTTGCAGGGACAATTCGTTATGACAATAGTGTACAAATAAGCACCTTTATAGCAAGTGTTGCAACAGAACACGAATATAGTATAGACGCAGCGCATAGATTTATAACCTCTTACAAGCCAAAGAGCAAAGATAGAGTAGTATTTGTTATCGTTTCGAGTGTAAACTACTCAAAATACATAGAGAGCCGTTATGGGTATAAAGTGATTAGTGGCGTGCATGACGTATTAAAAGGCATGAATGCAATAGTAACAGAAATAATAGGGTAATATGGCATTATTAAATTTTAAGAGAGTTCTTCATGCAATGGCAGATGCTACAAAAGACTTATGCGAGCGAGCATTTTATATAGATAGACCTGCCAGCGTTGACGCACCACTAAACAGCTATTTGGTTTATGATATAGAGAGTAATTTCACTAATAAAGAGATTGATGCACAAGGCGGATATGATTATTTCTCATGTCGTGTTAGCTTTTCCTTATTTGTCCGTGATAGGAAAAGAGCCTCAAACCCCAGTCTTATGGATTTAGATGTCTTAGACCAAAAAGTTAGCGAGTTATTAAAACGCTTTCCTATTGTTGACAAGGAACGTAAAGTACGCTTTTATCGACCGAGAATAATATTACATGGTACAGACGGTAGTGGCTTTCATTATGCTTTTATAGAAACCTTAATGGATACAAATATTTAAAACACAAAAGATATGGCAATGATTGGAAAAAATGGGTTGAAGTTCGTTGTTGATGACTTAACCTCCTTATTGTTTCAAAAACAAGTAATTAACCTTGAAAAGAATGGTGGCACAAACACCTATAAATTCAATATAAACCCCGATTTTGACCTACCTTGTAAGGTTGATAGTTTGGCTGTTTCGCAAGGCGACCCTAACGTATCACACTTTAAAGTGATTGGTTTAGATGGTGATTGGACATCGAGTTCTACATCTGGGGACTTTTCTATTAGCTTTATTGTTCCTACACTTAGTTCTGAAGTTATCAAATTGGGTTGGGGTGACAATGCAGTTACAGAAATAGATGAAGTAACAGTAGATGCAGGCGCAAAAGATGTTATTGAGTTGGGCGCAAACCCACAAAATACCAAATTTAAGGGTGTTGCATTAACACTCAATAAGAAGAAAGTGGAGGGTTCTGTAATTCTTGTAAATGGTACACGCACCAAGTTAGTTGTTGTTCGTCATGCAAGTTTATGGGCATCTATTTTGAAAGATGCTAACGGCGAACCTTTTGCAGTTAAGTTTACAGGCTCTTTACAAGCGAAGAAAGACGATATTATCGTGCTTGAGAAGAAAGATTAAAGGGTATAGTTTTTTAGTTTTAATGATGGTTAGGGGCAGGGCATTATTGCCCTCCCCTTTCTTTTTAAGCATATAGTTAAGATAATGGCAAAGAAAATAGAGCAACCAACAGAAACGATACAATCATTATTAGATAATGTATTAGAAGCAACACCCAGTGAGGTTTTATTTTGTGGTAAGAAGAAAAAGATTGGGTGGTGGTATAAAGGAACAATCCGTAAGTTTAGCCATGTTATGGCTACAGAAAAAGATGTAGAGAAACGTATGGTTAAATGTTGCGCAATAATATTACTCAATCATTGGTTTTTATGCTTTTTCATTTACCCTTTATATTGGCGATGGCTTTATTACATTAAAGATATAAATGCAGTTGAGGTGTTACGAGTGATTGATGCAGGTAAAAAAAAAATACCATACGAAGCATACTCACTCATTACCATATTATCGACAGGGATAACAGACCTACTGATGACGATGAGGAAAGCGGAAGTACCAGCTACCCGAGTAGAACAACATGGGGTGCAGGATACAGCTTAGCAGAAAAATACAACTTTCTATTTGAACGTAAGTTTTTCATTCGTGCTTTTGATTATTGGTGGGGTTATACAAGCGCACAGATAGACCTAATGATAAGCGATGTTCCATTGGTAGTGTATAAAAGTGCAAACACGGATAACAATCATACTGCAGACGAAATGGCAGAAATACAGCAACGTTGGTTAGACAGTCGAAAACAAGGCAGTTTAGCAGGCAAGACGCTAACCTTAAACGATATTTTAAATGGTAATGAAGAATAACAAATACGACAACAAACGCTATCCTCACAATATTATTATTACGAGATGCGAACAAACTATTAGTAGCAATGGCGATAGCTACATAACAGACGACCCTTTAGCGTATCAATACGACAGAGGAAACAATGATAATGGCAATATTAGAATTGATACAGAGCGTGTACTCTATAAGGGTTGTGGACGCAGTTTTACTGATACCACAACAGAGGGATTAGGAAAGACGGCAACAAATATGCGTAAGTTGAGTATTCCTATTCGCTTTGATTGTTGGAAAGAAGCTATTTTAAAAGGTGATAAGATAGATGTTTTCATGGGTATTTTGCACGAGGTTGGGTTTGTTCGTGATTTTGAACCCGACAACGACAGAACCTTAATTTATTGGGATTACAAACGAGTTTAATGGGAATAGAATATTATGGCAGATTTAGGTAAATTATGGTTTGAATTAGGAATGCGAGATAACGTAATAGAGCAAAGTAAGGCTATTACAGAAAGTATAAAAGCGTTAGAAGCCCAGATAGATAAGACCAGTTACAAATTCAAAAGTTTAGGTGCCGACAAAGATTTTAAGCATATTAAAGATATTGCGAGTGCTTTAAAAGGTATAAATGAAGAGTTTAATCACTTAAATAAATCTTTAAATATAGATGTTAAAACAGATAGCCTAAATGGTGCTGTTACCTTGTTAAACGTTTTGAAAGGAACATTAAACGGTTTAAAAGGTGACAAAGGACTTTTCACAGAGAATGACAGACGCACTATAACACAAACATTACAAGACGTACGTACCTTATCAAAGGGTTATGATGAGTTACGAGAAAGGAAGCGTGCAAGTAACACTAATACAGATAACGCTAAAACAGAAAGCGGATTGCGCATAGTCGCACAAGAGCTAATAAAAGTAAATAGGCTATACAGGGAGCTTGAAACATTATCAAAGAGTATTGCAAATAGTCCACAACGGCTCAATTTAGCACCTACTTTTGATAATGTGAAATTACGTTTAGAGAGTTATAGAAACTCTATGATAGAGCAATTGCAAGCAAAAACACCAACCTACGCATCAGATTACAAACGTGCTGATTACATGTTAGAAATGGATAATTTTAAAAATACCATTAAAGGCATGTCTAATAGTTTAGCATTGGAACGTGAGGGAATGATGCACGGAATAGCAATGCAAGCAAGAGCAGAGAACACAGCACGATTAGAAGCAAAACGAGGTACACAAGAGCAAATACAACTCAATGACAAATTAGCACAAAGCTATGCAAAGATAACAGGTAGTATAGATAGCCAACGCAATGGTTTACTTGCCCTAAAAGATAGCTTTATTGCTACATTCTCTATTCAGAATTTACAAAACATGGCATCTAATCTAATAGAGAAAGGTGGTAATTTTGATGTGCAAAAGACAGCATTAAAAGGAGTTTTACGTAGCGATTTACGTGGTGATGCTATCTTTAATGCAGTAAAAGAACAGTCGCTAACAAGTCCGTTTACGTTTAGCGAATTAAGCGGTTATACGAAACAATTAGCTGCTTATCAAATACCATACGAAGACTTGCAAGGGACAATGACACGTTTAGCCGATTTGAGTGCAGGTTTAGGTGTTGATATGAACCGTTTAATATTAGCTTACGGACAGGTTAACACAGCAACTGTATTACGAGGTCAGGAAGTAAGGCAGTTTACAGAAGCAGGTGTGCCTATTTTGCAAGCCTTAGCAGACCAATTTACGAAATTAGAGGGTCGTGCTGTTACAACGAATGAAGTATTTGATAGAATAAGCCGTAAAGAAGTACCCTTTACAATGGTTAAAAAAGCTATTGAGGATATGACGAATACGGGCGGACAGTTCTATGATATGCAATTACGATTATCTGATACGTTAAGAGGTCGCTATGTTAACTTGCAAGACGCAATAGAAGTTCTTATGGGGGATTTCGCACAAGGCGGAAGCGTAATGGGAAATTCTATGAAGTTTGCGATAGAAAGTGTAACGGCTCTAATTCGTGGTATTCATAGATTGACACCATTACTAATTGGTTTAGGTGGTGCTTTTGCTTTGAGGGGTGCAACACGAGGTTTATTTGGTGGTTTAGGTGTTGGGTTAGAAGCCTTAGACCGAAACCTACTTAAAAGCAAGCGTTTGTTAGCCAATAACATTTTAGCCAAGAGTGCAACAGAGGGGTTAAATAAAGCAGAAACAGTCTTTTTAGCCACTAAACAACAGATATTATTTACAGATTACAGAACATTAGCCGCTACGGGGCAATTAAATAATATGCAAGTAGCACGCTTAATGACAAGTGCCAAGATTACAGAAGAGGAAGCAGCAGAACTATTCGTGATGAATGGTTTAACGAAACAACAAGCAATGTTATTAGCGATGAAAGGTAAAGAGCTTTCATTATGGAATGTTGCAAGCACACAAATGAAGAGCCAACTGGGCAATATGGGGACAAGTCTTTTAGAAAGTTTAGTAAACCCGATGATGCTTGCCACAGTTGGAGTTTCAGCTCTTATTGCAGGCGCAACTTATCTTTATGAACAACACGAAGAAGAGCGCAAGAGAGCCGAAGACTATATAAATAATATGACGCAACGCAGTAAAGATATAAAAGATGCGTTAGCAATGGAAGATGAAACCCCACCAAAGACAGAGGACGACTATGCAAATAGAATAAACTCTATGCGTGAGTTATTGAAACAGCATAGTGCTAACTATGAGGCTATCATGAAACACGCATTAGGCATTGATAGTTTAAGTAAGCGTTACGATTATTTGCGTGAGAAGTTAGATACATTAAAGAACGAAGCGGATACTTATGGCGAGAATGCAGGTATTTATGAAGCAGTAACAGATGGAGGTTTGTTTGGTGAGCATGTTTCTACCAATATAAAAGATTATATGACAAGTTGGCAAGCTTATAAGAAGTCGTTAAATGATGTCCCTACGAGCGAATTAAATAAGTTTAAAGACGCATTAGATAGCTTAGCCAAGAAGCATAAGGAATTTAAGCAAGAATTATATGATAAGAGCGGTAAGCCTTTACCTTTAGAGGAACAGTTGCATAATTTGCAAGGGTTCTATTATGGTTACAAAAGGCTACCTAAAGGTGTTCGTGGAGATGAATTGCCTGCAATAGGAAAGAATGGTGAGTTTAACACGATAGCAACGGCTATGACGGCAAACGACACCTCTATGCGAGAGTTAGAAAATCTTATAAGTACTAACTTTGATACTATTGTCGATAAAGCTATGAAGATAGCGAAAGACAAAGGCAAAAAGGGTGAAGAATTACATGAGTTTCTACGTCAGACCATTGTTGATATGTTGCGGTTTGATGGTGTAAATACAGATGACCCTTTTATTAAGAATATGCTTAATAAAGATATATATCCTCATTATGGCATACACCCTTTGCCCGAATTAGATGCAAACGATTTTAAAGGCAAAACGGAAGATTTAGCAGATAGGATATTAAAAGAGTTAAATCGAAGTTTAGGAGGTAAAGCTGTGATTAAGAAAGAAGTTGTTGTTAAACTAATTGGTACAACAGAAGATTTGTCCGATGCTTACCATAATGCTCGTAAGGCAATAGATGAAAAGCGTGAAAAGAAAGAAGTAGCTAAAAAAATGTGGCTTAATAAGTCGAAAGATGCAAAAGACAGAGCTACTTATCAAAAGTTAGTAAAAGAACTTGAAGAAAGCGAGAAGACTTACGAAAGCATCTATCATGAGAAGTATTCAGGTAAGGGATTAAAAGAGGATAAACCAACAACCAAAAGACAAAAGGGCGGTGGAAATAAAACAGATGTTGCGTTAAAAGAATTAAAGGACACAGAGCGTCTTTATGAGCGTTATCGTAGTACTTACGAGAAACTTAGTAGTGTACACGGAAAGGACAAAGCGTTAAGTATTTTAAATAAGAATGATGAGTTTAAAAAGTTAAGCAAATTAGGTATCACAGACCCAGAAGATATTGAGAGAAACGCTAAAAAGTTTGAAGGTGCATACGAACATTTGCACAAAGTAAGGGTTAAAGATATAGATAGAACACATTCTTATAACGCAGCCAAAGAAAAGAGTTTTGAAAAAAGTGCAGAAGCACAGATACAAAGCATTAAACGTGTAAATGATGCCTTACAAGAGCAATTACGTATATTTGATAAGCAATGGGATAGATATAAAGAATGGCGAGAAACGACAGGTGACGTAGGATTATCTGCAATAATGGCATTTGGAAAAGAAAGCGTTCCATATAATAATTCTTTAGAAGCATTAAAGGCAAGCCTTTTGCCGAAGATAGATGCATTTAACAAGGACACAAAGACAACTTACAATTTAGACACCTTAGTAGCAATGTCACAAGCGCAATTAGGTGAATTGTTAGGTAAGGATAGTACTCTTTACATGGAGATAAAGCATTATAAAGATGCTTTGGAAAAGAGTGTAGATGAAGGAAGTAAGTTGTTGCTTGAAGTATATAAGAGTACAAAGAATTATGGTGCGCGTATAGCTAAAATAAATGCCAATTATGTTAGTCTTAATGCTTTATTAGATAAGACAGAAGAGGAACTACGCAAAGAAGCAGAAAGTAAGGGAGAAAAGTACGACTCGACAGATATAGATAAGGCACGCCAACAAAACGACGAGTACAGAGATAGAGAAATCGCAAAAGTTAAGTTTGAGCAATTCAAAGATAGTGATGCATGGATTAAACTATTTGACAATCAAAAAGACCTTAGTTTAGGCACAATGCGTTCTATCATATCTTCTTTAAAAGAGCAACAAAAAGTTACAACCACTGCTAACGGCTACGACCCTAAAGATATTAAAGAGTTAACAAAGGCGATTAACGATTTGCAAGATAGAATGGTGTCTATTTCTCCGTTTGATACAATAAAAACATCATTAAGTAGAGGAAAGGCATTAAGACAAATATCAAAAGAATTATCTAAAAGCGGTAAAGATACCTATGTTGCAACCGATAGCGCAAGAGATATTAAGGCAGGCTTGATAGCAGGGAAAAGTTATAATATAAATGACTTATCAGACGAACAAATAAAGGCTCACAATCTCTATTTAAGTGGTATAGATAAGGTTGTGAAAGGCTTAAATGATTTTAAGAGTGCCTTAGACCCGATAGCAGAACTATTTGAAGCTATGGGTAATAAAAAAATGGGAGATGCTTTAAGTGTTGGCGGAAAAGCTGTAAATAGTGCAACATCGAGCATGAACGCTATGCGTGGTTTGAGCGATATGTTTGGTGGGCGAGATAAGGGCATAGGTAAAGCCCTATCTAATGCTTCTCCTTATATAGGTGCCGCAATGGGGGTTATAAGTCTTGCAGGTAGCGTTATTAAATCTGTTCGTAATAAAGGACAAGAAGAATACGAAGCGACCAAAAAGTATAACGAAGCCAATATTAGTGTTTTAAATGAGATAAATCACAAGTTGGCAGAACAATTGAAACTCTCAAACCAGCAATTATTAAATGATGTTAGAAAGACAGATAATAATATTGCTTCCACTTTAGATAGTTATAGACAGATGTACGAGCAACGTATGAACACCCATGTTGACTCTGGGCATAGATTAAGAAAAGATGCAGATGAGGGACGATTTGGAGGGGATTATGTGCGTTATGGAGTAAATGCTACATTACCACTCATTAAAGCATGGGAAAGTAGAGGTTTAAGGGGTGTAGGAAATTATTATACTCAAACATTCTCTACAATAATGCCCGAGTTAAACCGATTATTGGCATTGCGCTTTAATGATAAAAATAGTTCTGATTATTTCGAGAAAGGTAAATTAACGGAAGTATCACAATTTGCCAGATTAACACCAGCTCAATTAAGCTACATAAAAGAGTTAGTACCCGAGTTATGGGCGCAAATGGATAGTGAAGCACGAGGACACTTGGATAAGATTATCGAAGTAGGTGATGAAGTCTTAAAACGCACAAAAGAGATAACAAAACTATTAACAAACATAGAATACGAAGATATGTATAATGGTTTTGTTGACATGCTCACAAAATTAGATAGCTCGTTTAGTGATTTTAGTCACGATATGGAGCAGAAACTACGCAAGGCTATTATTGGTAGTATAACCACGCAAGTCTTAGGCGACAAGTTAAAAGCTATCGAGAAGAAAGCAGGTGAGTTTGCTCGCAATGACCAAGCATTATATGATGAGTATGGGCATAGGATAAGCGAGATAACAGAAGACGAAAAGGACACACTTTTAAAAATGATAAAGGAGTTAGAAAACGATAACCGAAGAGTGCGTGATTTAACGGATAGATTTCATTTTAGTAGCAGTGCAAGTGCAAGCAGTAATAATAGAACAATAAAAGGCATAACGGAACAACAAGCTGATTTATTATTATCATACACGAATAGCATTAGAGCCTACTTTTCGCAGTTGCATGATAGAATGAATGTGCAAATGGACGTTAGCGAACGGCAAAGCAACTTATTGGCAGAACAAGTGGCAGTGCAAAAGCGTATTGAAGCAAATACTTTGAGAGGTGCAAGTGCAACAGAAGAGCTTTTAAATGAAATCCGCAGTGTTATTACAACGGATAGAAATGGTAAAAAACTACGCTTTTAATAAGTAAGTATCAATAGTGGTGACTGTTTGGTGTAAAAACCATTCATAAACCACTATTGTGTTTTATTGTAATTATAAAAATATAATACTTTTTAACTATCTTTGTGCTTATGAAAGATTACCAACCATTACTCATTGAGAAAATGCACCAATCAGGCAATAGTCCCCGTGTGTTTGATACAAGCGTTGATTTCGATGTTTGGGTACAAACGTTGGATTATGACACAATGGGAGCAGTTAAAGAATTGCCTAAAAATGATTGGTTAGATGAACACGGAATAGAAGAATTTGCACCTATGCAAGGACTATATTTGCGTGAAGCGCAAATGACAATAGGGTTTATATGTATTGCAGACCGAGAGAAATCAACGCTAAAAGTGCGTAGATTTTTAGAATATCTCATAGGTTTAGATGGAAGCGGTGTATTTATGAAATTATTCGCAACCAATTTAGGGTATGGACTAAAAGATGTACGCTATTTAAGCGCAAAGGATTTTACGATAATACCAGATGATGAAAAGGAAATACTAACCTTTAAAGTACAATTCTAAATTAACGACCCTATAACAAAGATTGTGAAAGGTCAGGGACTTATGAGTAATAAATTAGTGGAGGGTTAAACAATGGCACGATACACTATACATGATAAGAATGGTGAAGTAAAGACCATTGTACATAAATTAGAAATGAACGACACCTTTATGGGTGATAATACGCTTACCTTAGATGTTGAAAGTGCAGTGCCTTTACATTTAGGGTTTGGTGATTATATAGATTATAGGGGTGAGCGTTACACCTTACGTTATATTCCTAATGTGCGAAAACAAGCACGTATAGGCAGTAATGGGAGTGCATTTGTTTATAGTAGTGTGATATTTAGCTCTTTTCGTGAGGAACTTATTGATTGTCTTTTTTTAGATACTATTGAGAATGATAACAGAGTACCATTTAGTAGCTTGGCAGATTTTAGCTTTACAGACCACCATTTAGAGCAAGTTAGAACACGTTTACAAGCTAATCTCAATAGGGCTTTTGGTGAAAACGTATGGCAAGTGCGAATAGCCGATAATGAGCATTTAGATAGAGATAATCAGCCATTAAAAGATTTTAATTATAGCGTAAAAGATAGCTCGTGTTGGGAGTTTTTAGCCAAGGTTAGCCAAGAGCAAAATGTAAATTTCACTATCAAAGGTCGTATTATTACGTTAGGCGAACGTATTAACATAAGCAATATTGTATTGCACGTTGGTAAGGGGCAAGGCTTACGTTCGTTAGAAGAAAGACGAGAAGAAAGCGAAAAGCTTATTAGTGTTTTACATTGTTATGGTAATGAAACAAATATGCCATTTAGGTGGTATAGCGCACGTTATGATGGACGCTTTGATGCGGAAAGCGAATTAAACCATTTGATAACAAAGAATTTAATGCTTCCTGGTTTTGGGAGAGTGTGTAAAGTTGGCGATGTCTGTTATAATGCTGTTGTAGGTAATAATGTTGTTGAGCGTGAATATTATAGCGTTAATGCGAATAATGAAGTCGTAAAAGTCCCTTATGATACTTTAGAAGCGCACACTAAAAAAGGCAGTTATGCAGTTGTCAGACGTTGGAAAGAAAGCATTTCACCAATGAGAAATGCAGTACAAGTGCGTGAAATATATTACAACATAGCAAATAACACATACACTTTTAAAGGAATAAAAGACGATGGAATAGAAAGTATTTATCCTATTAGTAATAAGAGTGTAAAAGAATTATTGTTAGGTAAGGAACAAAGTTTTTTATACACGACAAACATCAAAGAAGACCGTGCAATGTCTTACTTTGAACACGTTACAAATAATAATGGTATAGAATTGTCAGAAAAGCGCAATAATATTGTTTGGAACGCAAATAATTATTGGGAGTGGCACAGAGAGGGTAAAGACAATGTGGAAAATATTACATTGTATAAAATACATCTTGCTTCTTTGCCTAATGCCACTAATTATGTTAGTGGAATAAACAAGGTGCGATATAACGATGAAGACGTTTATTATAAAATAACTTTTGAAGATACAACCATCAAAGGAACTGATTTTTGGAATGAAACAGACAGAACAGGTAGGACACATAATTCACGCAAGTCCGTATATGGTATAAGTAATATCTATATAGATGACAACGGCTTTTTATGGACTTGGGGGTTAGATAAAGTAGAAAGAACAAAAACACCTATAACAGAGATAACTTTTTACACGCAAGGCGATACAGAAGTAGGAAAAGTAACTATAAAGCGTGGCGGAAAAGCGACCCCTACATGGTATGACAGCATACCAAAAGACCCGATAACAACACCTATATTAAAAGCAAAAGTAAAAGATAATGCTACTATAAAGATGTTTATAGATGGTGAAAAGGTGTGTTATGTCGATGCGGTGTGGTTAGAAAGTTTATCAGGTATTAGTGCGTATGGACACAAAGAGGGTGTTAAATACTTTACAGAGGACAAATACCCTTACAATGATATATATCCATCGTTAAAATGGAATGGTGGTAATGAGGTTATAAGTGATATTGATAATGTTACAGATAACGGAGTACCCGATGCGAATGGGCGAATATCAAACTATGATTTCAAAATAGAAATTGGAGATGTCGGTTTTGACCCTCGAGGAGAGAGCCAAGCACATAACGCAGTACCTAAAATTAGTATGACAAGTGGGACTTGTGTTGGCATGTCTTTTGAGATAGCAGAAACACAGAAGACAACAAACGGATACTTATTAACATGTAAACGTGCGTTAAGTCCTGCAAAAGACCATTTCTACCCTTATTCGACAGGTTTACAAGCAAACGGGAAGCAATATAATTATGCACATATCTTAAAAGGCGATACTTTTGTCTTTATAGATATAAGCATGCCCGATACTTATATAGAAGATAAGGTAAAAGAACGTGGTGCAAGTTATGAATTATTGCGACAAGGTATTAGATTTTTAAGTGAACACGACAGAAATAGTGTTACACCGACACCTACATTGGACGATATTTTCTTAGCTAAAGATGAGCGTGCCAACCCTATTAGAGAACAGTTAAAAGCTGGTATGACATTAGGCTTTAAAGAAGAGGGGTTGAGTGATAGTTATAAGCAACATTTCATAACAAAACTAACAATACGAGAGGGCTTTAGTTTAATACCACAATATGAAGTCCAAATGGGCAAGAGCCAAGATACAGAAACGATAAGTAAATCGTTTAGCGATGTTGTAAGTCGTGTTGTTACAGAACAAGGTTTTGTGAACTCTGACAACACCATAAAGTCTGGTGATGTCCGTTATTTGCGTAAAGATGAAGAAGACACTTGTAATGCGTTAGTAACCTTTATAAAGGGTCTTATTATTGGTGATAGACAAAAAGGCTTAGGAGTAAGCAATGAGGGTGTAGGTTTATTAAAAGAGTTGTTATTACAAGAGGGATTAAGAAGTGTTGATTTCAGCAAAGAGGATTTACAAGGTTTTTCTCTTGCACGTGATAACAATGGACGTTATAAGCTACAATTAGATAGCTTGGAAGTATTTGGAAAAGCTATATTTAATGTGTTAGAGGAGAGAAAACGCACATATATGGGTGGTAGCTCTGTATTTACTTGCGCAGGAAGCACTCTTACTCGTGTAGAGGATATTACCATAGATAACTCATTAAATGGCTGGAGATGCTATTTCTATGCAGATAACGGCACCACAACAACACAGAACACATGGCAAATAGGAGATATGGCTTTGTGTGAAACGTTTAATACTTATGGAGGAAATAAGCGTTATTGGCGCAAAGTTACAATGGCTGGCTCTGACTACATAGAGTTATCAAAAGATGATGCAGAACAGGATAGCGACATACCGACCGTAGGCGATGTTATTGTGCAATATGGTAATGACAGAAGTAAGGAACGACAAGGAATAATAGAAATTCGTGCTATTGGTGAGAATGCGCCTGAAATATTGATATATGCAGGTGTTAATCAATACTCACTTAGGGGAAAAGAAAAGGTTTTAATTAGTCCTAAAGCGGTTAGAATAGATGCTAATCTATTTGAATTAACAGCCACAGACGGACAGACAGCCAATATAGAAGAATGGATAAGAAATGCAGGTAAAGTAAATGATAATTTACTACATAACACTATAAACTTTTCTGATGGCAAAGGGTGGGATTTGGTAAACCAAAATCTTTATAGAGGTGAGGTGAGCCAAGAAGTTCTCTTTCATGGAATGAGAACATTAAAAGTATTATTAGACCCTGGAATAGCCACCATAGATGATAATTTGGTATATGTTAATTACGATGATATTTTTACTCTTAGTGCATGGGTTTATTATGTTGGAGAGAAACCATTACAACACAAAGGAAACACCCCTTTGTTAACGGTTTGTTTAAATGATAATGGAACAACCTTTTGGGATTTTGAAGAGATTGCACATACAAATACTGAAAATGACGATATTTATCAAAATGGAAATATACCTAAAAATAAATGGGTTCGTGTCGTTAGGTCTTTCAGGGTAAAAGTGCGTGATGCTCACAAAATGCAAGTTATTATATATGATACCTCAAACAAAGGTACAATGTATGTTGGTAGCATTAAATTAGAACGTGGGTTGCAGGTAACAGATAACATACCAAATTTTAGAGAAATAGAAGATAAGGCAGCACGTATAGTAGAGAAGCTC
>QWCZ01001191.1_pt1 | contig 20332 bp, 17 predicted proteins | sample 1972651 | NCBI WGS metagenome assembly QWCZ01 (sample SAMN09866695, study PRJNA288562) | Human oral metagenome isolate pre1_saliva, whole genome shotgun sequencing... | isolation source: mouth | host: Homo sapiens | place: USA: California
GACGAGTCAAGAGCAATAAGGCTTGAACAAAGCGAAAGCCAGCGTCTTTGGGCGCTGGCTGGTAATTTGGGCTTATAGCCCTGGGACAAACCACCCGTTTGACGGGTGGTCATGATTTTAATAAGTTTCTGTTTATAGATACCAATGAGATATTTTGTTATATAAGCAATATAATACCTAGATAATCTATAATTTATTCTATGCGAGCTATTCTATATTCATTATTAATCTCAATCGCTATGGTTCCTTCTTCTGCTAACAAATAAACTTCTCCGTAATCCCAAACTTCTATTTTTTCATCAGAATTAGATCCAAAATAATCTATTTTATTTAATTCTGATTTAGGAATTTCTTGTCCCGTATTTAAAATAAATATTTTTAAATCTGCTATTACTCCAAGAAATTCTTTTAGTTTATCATCAGATACAATCTCAGATGAAATATGAAATTTCCTATTATTAAATTTGACTATCCTGCAATCAGATGAATCAACTGAAAGGTTCCCATCTACTGAATTATTCTTGAACTTTTCCAAGTTCAGCATTTCATTATTGGATTTTACATCCGAACTCAAAGAAACCTTATAATAAGAATCATTTATAGAAATAGCTAATCCGTCACTAAGATTATAGAGTCCATTATATGATAATGATATTGTATCACTGTTACTTTTGCTAATAACTTTCTGGGTCTTTTTATCTATTACTAGTGTTTTAATAAAAGATTCCTTCACAGTACCTAGGTCATTCTCATCAACGATTTGATTCATGATTGTATAATCATTTCCTTTATATGTAAATTGATTAAATGATTGATCATGAAGCTCTATTGTTTTATTGTCTACCAATCTACATGCAACTAAAGTGCAAATTCCAATAAGAACAACTAAGCTAAATAAAATTTTCCTCATGCTACTTCACCTCGTTTATAACATCATCAAATAGTAAGAGTGCCCTTTTCCAATTTGTTGTAACCTTTAAGTTATTTAGTTCAATCATTGTTAACAGAATTCCAATTATTCCATCTAAATAACCAAGATTATCATTTGTTTTTATATTTTCAAATTCCGCGGTAGTATTAAAACCATATGTCATGTCTTCTCTAAAATCACTAATTAACTTTTCCTTAAGAGATATTATACAGTCATCAAAATCATTTGTTTTATAAATTTTTTTAAAAAATAGGCAAATCTCAATTGCTCCAGAAAATCCGTGACATAAAATAGATTGTTCTAAACCATTACTTCTCCTGATGGATGCTTTCAAGATGTTACAAGCTTTAGATTTTAGTTTCTTATCTTCTAGAGCCAAACTTGAATACAGATATAGTAAACTAATTCCTGGGCTACCGTAGCACCACGCATCTCGAATAAATTCATACTGTAAATTGCTTTTTTCTGTTTTCTTTAGTTCAATATCACTTAATCCCTCTTTCCACATATAGTTTTTTAACTCGTGTTTTTCGTATAACATTATAATTTTTTTGATTGCTTCAATGGATTTTTCATTAGAATAGCCTTTTAATTTTGAATATGACAACATTACACCAACACCAGCAAGACCGTGTGCCAAACCAAAATTCAGACATCCTAACGGATAAAGCTTAGACTCTGTCTTGGACATTTGATTGTTTGATTTTACATAAAAGCCTGTTAAAGTAGAATTTTTTAGTGAAAATTCAGATAAGAAATTGATAATTCGGTTTATTGTATAATCATTTTTTCCTTGCTCCTGAGATAAAAGATAAACTAATACTCCAGATACTCCTTCTATGATGTCATAATCAGTAGGTGAGATATTCTTAATATCTAAATTTTCAATCTTATTTAACGAATAGTACTTAATATATTTATTAAAACTAATCAATAAGTTATGATATTCTGGATGTTCTTCAACTAAATGAAGAAGGCTTATTCCAATTCCTGAAACTCCTGAAAATAAAGAATCCGATAAAACACCATAGCTTCTCATCTGTTTAATCATAAAATCAATATATCGATCAGTCCTAACTGAATATTTTCTTTCACTAGTTAAACTTGTCAATTCTGAGGATAACAATATCAATCCAGGTAAACCAGAAGACAATGTCAATAAATCATAATTTTGTTGTTCTGCATATATTTTTAACTGCTCATCAAATTTAGCAAATACTTTCTCAGATAAATCAACAATAACTTTCTTTTCATTCATCAGACTCCTCCTCGTACTTTTCTGAAAAGTAAAGTTCCCTATAATATTTGGATTTACTTATAAGTTCATCATGGTTTCCTTCATCAATAATATGCCCATCTTGCATAACTATAATTCGATTTGCTCTACTCGCAGCCATTATATTATGTGATATAAACACAGCAATCTTATCTTTAGAACGGGTTACAAATTCATCAAATATTTCTTTCTCTGAAACAGGATCAAGCGCTGAACTTGGCTCATCCAAAATATATACACCTGCATGTTTGAAAAAAGTCCTAGCCAATGCTACTTTTTGCCATTGTCCTCCTGAAATTTGTCTACTATCATTAAACCAGGTCCCTAAACGCTGATTAAGGTTGAAATTGTTTTCTGCGGTTAAGAAATTTAATTTTAAGTTATCAATATGTTTCTTTATTTTGGAGTCAGATATACTATTTATATCACTTAGGCCGATATTTTCTCTCACAGATAATTCAAACTTCACAAAATCCTGAAAAAGAACAGAAACATTATTTTGATAATAACTCAAGTCCAGAACATCACTAGATTCGTTATTATAATATATTTGGCCCTCTGAAGGTTGGTATAATCCAGATAGTAATTTTACTAAGGTACTCTTACCAGAACCATTCTTCCCCACAATTGCTACAAGTTCACCCTTATTAAACTCAACATTAATATCTTCTAAAGTTTTTTTGACACTTCCTGGATAGATAAAAGAGAGATTCTTGACTTTTATTTTGTCAATGCGCTTTTCAATTCTTGAGATTTTACTATTCTGAATTGAAATATTACTTACTTCCATATCAAAAAATTTAAATAATTGTTCCATGAATAAACTTGTGTTATAGATGATATAAGTATTTTGGATCATAGATTGTGAGTAGGTATTTACACGAGTTATTGCCTGAATAAGGCTTACAAAATTACCTACTAAAAGTTTACCACTTCGAATTGACTGTATCATCATAAAAATAGCTATTCCATTAATAAAATTCAATAAAATATCCAAACTTCCTCTGAAAAGAACTTTCTTTTTCGAAATATTCAAATCTTGATTCATAAAATTTCTTTTTAATGTTCCATATTTATCTATGAAATATTGACTAATGCCATTTAGCTTAATCTCTTTAAATGAAAAATCATGAGTAAGAAGATAATTGATGTACCAAACTTCCCTCTCCGAATTTGCTCGCTCCCATTGAATCAAAAATTCTAGCTGACCAACACGCATAAAAATTACTAAGGAAACAACAGGAATCATCAGCAAAGAAGTCGATACTGCCACATTCCAAGTGGACACATAAATAATACTTGTTAATAAAGATAGAAACCCTGTAATCACACCAATGATAGCATTGAAAAGTTGGAACGGCTTATATGTACTATCTTGTACAATTTTTTCAATGAGATTGTATGTATCTGCTTGTTCAAAATCTATTAAATTTAGAGATGATGTTTTTTTCAATAACTTCAAATTGAGATTATAGGACAAGTTCATGTTAAATTTATCACTTATATATGAATTTAACTGACTTAGTATTGATAGCAGTATTTGCATTAATATATAGATAATTAATACTGAAAAAATGTTACTTCCTTTTTTTAAAACAGCATTGATTAATTCTTGATAGATAAATAAGCTTGCTAAAGGAATTATTGATTGTAATATGTTTAAAATTATTAGATAGCTAGCATATTTTCTTTCTATTCGAAAAATTAATCTTATTGTTTTAGGAATTGTCAAAATTGTTTGAAAAAAATTTTTTAGTGTAAATTTATCCATGATTGTGCCCATTCCTAAATTCTTCACTGATTATCAATCCGCGAATTATAGCATAAATCTTAGTCTCATTTTCTCTCTTTATACCAAATAAGCGATTATTGTGTACATGAATGATACTATCATAAATGATATATGTATAGTCATCTGATAACTGAATACAACTGTCTGATAGTTTCTTAAGTCTTCGACATAGTTTAGATAGTTCTGGAAGAAGATTTATTAAATATCCCTTTATTAAAAACAAATCAATTAATGCAGTATTTCTATTTTTATCTCTATTTTGACTGTCTAAATGCTCTGGACAGGCAAATTCTAAAAATTGTATTATTTCTTTATTGTTATCTTTAAAAAATGATTTGAGATAAAAGTAGTTAAATATTATTGCCAGATCATCTGGGGTTAAATCTAATCTTTTCTGCCGAATTAAACTTAATGAATTGATGACTATTTCAGTATCTAGACAAAAAATTTCTTCTACCAAAAGAATTCTTTCTAGCCCTCCATATCTTTCGATTTCTCTGTCATACGTTGAAATATCTATATTTGATATTAACTTGTTTTGTATGCAAAGTTGAAAAATCTCTTGAATTTTTTCAAAACTTTTATATAAATTCTGGGTTCTTATCCTTAGTCGGATATGAAATTTTGGATCAGTATATCTGATATAGAAGCTCATCCCATCATCTAAATTTACTAAATTCAAAATTTGAGGCATTATATCCGAAAGAAATTCCTCTTGCCTATCTGCCGACATATATAATTTAAAGTAGAGCCATTCATCAAATGGTAGTTTCTGTCTGACATTTGTCGGAATAACTTCTGGTAATATTTCTTTTATGCACCTAGGTTCTTTAAATTCATCCTTAACGAATACTGGAACAACTATATCAGAAACATGTGTTGTAGATCTCTTCTCTACAAGGTGTGAATCAAAAATACACTCTGATAGATATAATTCTTCATTTTTATTACTATTTTTTCTTACAATATCTTCAAAAAGTTGATTATCTAGTGGATTATTACGGTTAATTAATATTCGATTATCACTGTTATCAACATAAAATTTTATCGGAAGATTGTTTTCAAGAATAATCTGATGAATATCCTTTGACAACATCTTTCCACTAAACCTCCAACGTTCAGGAGCAACAATAATATCCTTAAATAAGATTCTAGGAATATGAGAAAATTTTTGATAAACCATCTCCCAAGGAAATATTCCGAAATGATCTTCTTGGGAGATCTCACTTAAAAATCGTAATTCATTGCTAAACATCATTTGGTTGTACATATTTGTACTATAAAATTTTAAAAATTCTCCAGTTTTGAAACTTCTAGCATAAAAACTATTCTTAGAATCAATACCAATATATATGTCAGATAAAATTTGATTTCTCTTATCCATATTCGTAAAAAGTGATAATACTTTTTCTCTGACATTTGTTGTACGCATAACATTAGCATGACGAAGATTCTCTGGTAAAAATGTTATTTCACAAGAATTATACCCTGATGCTTGATTATTTTTCTCAACAATTTGAGTGATGCTTCGATGATAATGTTCCAATTTATCCGATAGGATAGAAAACCTGCCTGAGCTAGCCCCTAGATGCTTAGAACACCCTGTATTAGTTAAGTTTAGTACACTTTTGCCATCTACTTTACTGACATAAAAAAACAACTCAAATCCTACATTGATTTTATCTTTGACTTGACTAAAAAAATCTTCTCCATTATAAAGTTGAATATTTTCACCTGTTTCTAAGGCTTTTTCAAACTTATTGAGATATTCTAATTCTTCTTTTTCATTAAAATATATAGTAGAAGGTGCAGATTCCCAGAAATCATTTTTAGGATGCTGATATCCATATGGAGAACCTACTCCTAGATTAGAATCAAACAACTCCATCAACTGAACTTCTCTATTTACTCCGTACTTCTCTAAAAACTTTTCTTTATAATCATCTAAATAAGTCCGTTTTACATGATCTGAATTGCTTACTAGAAATTCAGCAAATTCTACTATCTGTGTTTTATTTTCATTACCTAATTGGATTTGAGCATCATTATAAAGATCAATTTGAAGAAAATTAGGAGTTTCAACCAATGATGACATTAACTTGTAGATTTCTTTAAGCTTTTCAATCCCGTCTCCAATTTCCAATGTAGAGTATTCAACAATTAAGTGGCTAATTGTTAATAGTTTAAAGTAATAAAGATTTTGCTTATCGATTTCTTTGACTTTGGAAATGAATTCTTCAAATTTAAAATTCACTATCAATTCTGAATTAATATTTGAAATTAGAAAATGATTATCGATCAAACTCATAATATATGATGTTGCAATATCTCTATATTCTTCACCATAAGATTTAACAAGTTTTTCTATAATACAGTTAAAATATACATACTTATCACAACAAAGCTCATCAATAAGTTGATAAACTTTAGTGAATTTTATGTTGACTTCTTCAGTCTTGGTATCATTTATAGAATACAGTTGAACAACTCTGTCTCCAAATTGATAGTTGGCTGTATTTATTTTATAGGCTAATTTTCGAGAATATTCCTTCTCAATTTTAAAAACTAGACGTATTAACCACTCTAAATCCAAGAGTACTTTTTTAGATGTTTTTCCATTCAAGTTTAATTTCTCTTTAGAAGAAAATGAACCTATTGAAGTTTCACTAAATAAGCCAAATGGTGTTGATCGCTCCTTACTACGCTTATAATATTTATATACAGATTCTGATAATTGGTTGATTTTTTTCTTTTTCATTGAATCGCCACTATAATATTTTTGAAGCGATTCATATAAACTCCTGCTAGCTACAAATAGTTGCTCCTGGAATATCTTATTCTCTCTTATAGTTTCTAGAAATGAATTATAATCACATTCTAACAACCCATGTATTCCAGTAATTGCGTTACGGACCAAAAAATTATTCGCAATATATCTATTTTCCATTACTTTTTTCTCTTTTCTAAATTATTTTTATAAATCTCTAAATATAAATTTAGAAACTTATAAAAATAAAGGTAGTAAGCTATCTATCCACTACCTTTATTTTAACAATAGACTTGTTCATCCAAGAGGTAATATCCTCAACAAATACTGCGAGTAATGAGCAAAGATTTGCTTCTAAGGGGATAGATACTTCTATTCATTCTCAGTCGGGATTTGAAACAAGATAGTTGCCAAACAAATCAAATTTTATCCGAAATGACAACCACAGGTTGCAGTTTTTAGCGGACAAGTCATCAAAATACCGGTCTTACACCCTGGAGTACACAAAGATTTACTAGTAATCCGAGGTGAAGCTCCTGAGTTATTTTCCTTTGAGATTGTGATGAGATCCAAATTGAAATCTTCATTGTTCATTATAAATTTCCTCCAATTATTTTTTATTTGTTCGAACAGGTATATTGTAAAACACTTAGTTCAGAATTTGTTCATAAATAGAAAGATTGACAATTTTTTTATATAAAAATGAATGAAAGATTTATTTCAATATTCTTAAGAACTACATAAAAAATAGTAAATGGCTGGCACTGCAATCTGATAATGGGACAGCATAAAAACACTTTTTAGGCGCTGATTATCTGTATTGAACCGTGGACAAGTCGTTTAATCGCTGTTGAATTCTGGTTTCATTATAATCAAAACCACCCGTGAGAACCTTTTGCACCACTTTTACTCACTAATCCGACTAGCGGATTATTACCCTCTATTTCTTCGAATTTTCTCTCCTGTAAAGGAATCGTACGGTTCAAATAAACTTTGCTGATCTGCTACGACGTCTTCTTGTAATTGTTGACGAATATAGTTTTCTATTTTCTTCTGATTGCGACCTACGGTGTCCACATAATAACCGCGACACCAAAATTTTCTATTTCCATACCTATATTTCAGATTGGCATGTCTATCAAAAATCATTAAACTGCTTTTTCCTTTTAAATACCCCATAAAGGATGAAACACTCAGTTTGGGCGGGATACTCACTAACATATGAATATGATCTTTACACACTTCTGCTTCATGGCTCTCTACTCCTTTGCGGTCACATAATTGACGTATGATCTGACCGATGCTTGCCTTGTATTTTCCGTATACAATTTGACGACGGTATTTTGGGGCGAAAACAATATGATACTTAAATTTCCATGTTGTTTGTGCTAAACTATTATTATCCTGATTCATCAGGGCTCCTCCTTATGTATATTAGTTTGTGGTCGGGAAATCTTTTCTAATATATCATTTTAGGGGGATTTTTTTATACCACGCTGAAAGCTACACTGAACCACTAGCACAGCTAGTGGTTTTCTGATGACAAAAATGTAATGAATTTTTTGACAATATCTGTTATACTATCTTGGGTTAAGGTTCTCCAGTTATGGAGATAGAAGGTTTTAGTCTTTAAGACAGAATGGAACTATTCGATACAGGCATTATCTGCTGGTGTTCCCTTAGGTAGTTCCAGTTAATCAAGTGTATCAAGTACAAAGTCTGTATCTTGGTAATCTGAGATAGTATAAGCCGCAATTTCACGGTTATACAAATCCATGTTAGAGGAGAGATAGAGTTTACAGTTACCAAAGTAGAGATAAGTGATGACTGTGATGAGTTTCTCCATTGGTTTATCTACTAGGAAATGGCGGTCTAGTTTGTTGCCTGTCAGATAGTATGGCTTTACTAAATTGGGCGCCTTCTTAGGACGTATACGACAAAGCTAACCTCCCTCTTTCGTAATACGATAGACTTTCTTACGATTAACGACGAGCTCAAAACTCTTCTTGAGTAATCGGATGATGGTACGATAACCATAGATACACTGATTATCCATACAGAGTTGCTCAATTTTCTCTTCAATTTCATCATTCTTCTCAGTTTTCTTGCCTCCTGCTTTCCAACGGTAGAAAGAAGATTGAGCGATTGACACCGAAACAGTCTAGAATGACGGACACTGGATAGATTTTCTTGTACTCTTCCACAAGCTTGTAAGGCTTGTTTTGGCGATTGCCTTACCAAGCTCCGATACTTTTTTAAGAGTTCCACCTGCAGGCGTAACTGTTCCACTTCAGATAATTGTTCCAACCCTTTATATTGTTTCCCCACAGGTTGATTGAAATGATGAAGTTCTTCATTCGCATACCATCTCATCCACGTATAAATCTGACTGACATTCTTAATCCCTAGGGTCTCCATAACAACCTTATTAGTTTTACCTGCCCTTTTCATTTCGATTCAGGTTAACTTAGTTTCCACTGAATACGCTTTTTTGACCATAACAAAACACTTCTGTTTCTAATTTACTAGATTTCAACAGAAGTGTTTTTCTTGTGTCTCATTTTTTGGGGATAGTATCGCTAATCTACAATTTCTTATATAGATTTTTTATTTTTTGATTTTCAAACTCAGTTATAGCGATTAAATTACAAAAATACAGCAAAATAATAAAACCAATTAAATACGCAAAGATTATAAAAATTTTGTTTCCTCCAAATTCCAGTATGAGATTAACTGGTAAAGCAATCGGTAGCCATAAGCTATTTAGAAACACTTTGTTTGTCGCAAATATAATAAACAAACACTCAATAAAAGCAATTACTAAATTTCCCACCTTTGCCATGATTAGACTAAGTAACATATGAAAATGATTAAGCAAAACTAATAATAACCAAGTAATCACACCGACATATGCATAATAGGAAAGTCTATCAAAAACAAATCCTACTACTATCCAAACTGGAACACCCAATAAAACCATTAGTAAATCTGCCGAAATCAGTTTCATCCCCCAAATGGAGGATCTATTTTTTTCACTTTTAATATTTTGAAAAGAATTTGCTTTCTCCTCTTGTTCATGAAGTAAAATAGAGAGAATTGATGCTAATATACAATATCCTAGCATAGGTAAAAAAATGATATTTTCAACTAAAACTAAATTATTAGTAAAGTGTAAATAAAGAGGAATTGTGAATAGTTGGATAATTGCTAAAACTAAAATAAGATTTAAAGCAAAAGAACCCTTCCACTTAAGTAATTCGCTTTTTATAATTTTGTTCATCTGTTATCCTCCATTTCAACAAACTAAGGAAACTCGCAAAAACTAAGATTGATAGGCCCATTGCTACTAAAATTGTCATCGTATCAAGCCCACTTGCTGCTATATCTAAATCACCTGATGGTTTCAAATGCAAAAAAGCATGAGCAATTTTATAATGATAGGTATAAGGAAATATAAACCAAATCGATGTCTGAGTAATCAGAGGAGCAACCAATAAGCAGATAAGGGAATTTACAGCCAATAAAAGGTAGGAGTTTACCCATTTTGACAGAAAATACAATAGTGGCAGAGTCCAAGCAGAAGAAAAACCAATGAGTAATAAGCAGATAAAATCTTTGGTAATATCTACTGTAATCATACCTGAGAAAAGACATGAGATACCGTAAAATATTATTGTGAAAATAAAAGTTGAAATCAAAATATCTTTCAGCTTTAATAGTATCTTTGCCAAATAAATAGTAAATGTATTTCTACCAAAACTTATATTTTGAAATGAACCTGCATTTTCCTCTGCATTATAATCGGCTAAAAATAATAGTCCAAGAAGGGTGTATAGAAAAATCCCTTCCCACCAATAGATTGAGAAACTTTCTAGATTAATAGGTCCCGCGAGTATGAAAGCTATAAAAATGGCTAGAAATGGTATGAAGATTAGTAATTTTTTATCAGAACTGGATTTTTGTTTAAGCCACTCAGATTTGAAAATATTATTCATTTTATTCACCCCCATGGACAATTCTAAAGAATAGGTTTTCTAATCCATTCGTATCTTTATTTATATCATCATAAAAAATCTCACCTTTATTCAGAATAACTATTTTATCTGCGACTTTGCCAACTTCACTTAATTGATGACTTGACAGAAGTATGGTCATTCCTGATTTTTTAAGAGTCATAATTAAATTTAGCAATTCTTTTATCCCATCTGGATCTAAACCGTTGGTCGGCTCATCTAGAATCAATAAATCAGGATTGGTAATAATTGCCATTCCTAATCCAAGTCGTTGCTTCATTCCTAATGAAAAGTGCCTTGCTTTCTTTTTTCCAGTATCAGCTAAACCAACCAAATGAAGTACTTCCTGAATTCTTTCGTCTGAGATACCATGTAGCAAGGCACGTGTCTTTAGATTATCGAATGCAGAAAGATTCAGATAGATAGCGGGAGATTCAATTAATGCTCCAATATCAAATCTATTTTCTTCTACAATATTCTTATGCTTTCCATTGAAAATAACTTCTCCACTATCAGCTCTTTCCAAGCTAAAAAGAATTTTCATAATAGTGGACTTCCCAGCGCCATTTATCCCTAAGAGACCACAAATAGTACCTTCTTCTATTCTGAAAGAAACACTTTTTAAAACTTCCTTATCTTTATAGCTTTTTCTTAAGTTTTTAATGATGACTTCCATTTTTATAATTAATTCCTTTCGTTTCACTCAAGGCACAACACAGAATGAAAAAGTGTTGTGCTCTTTATTTTGTTTTATAATAATAGTGAGAAAGCCTATCACTACTACAAAGCCCCCTCATGTTAAAAATTATTTATCCTAATTGTTGTGGCATTGATGTGCATAAAACCTTTGTTGTAGCGGTTATTGCCATCACCGACAAGCAAGGATTCACAAGCTATCATCGTAAACGTTTCTCAACTTTTACAAATGGGTTAGTACAGCTACGAGACTGGCTAGAATACTATTCTTGCTTTGATGTCTGTATGGAATCTACCGGTAAATATTGGATTCCTGTCTTCAATATCCTTGAAAAATCCTGCAAGATTTGCTCGGCACACCCCAAGTATGTCAAGGCTATCAGAGGAAAGAAGACCGACAAGAAAGATGCGCAGTGGATAGCCGACCTCTTCAAGCATGATTTGGTTGCTTCTAGCTTTATCCCACCTCTTAAAATTAGACAACTCCGAGCTCCTTTTCGCTATCGCATGAAATTAACACAACTGCAAGTCAGCGAGAAAAATCGTTACCAGAACTGTCTGACTTGGTCTAATCTTCAAATTGTAAGTGTCGTTTCCGACGTGTTCAAAAAAAGTGCTCAGGCTATTATTCAGAGCATCCTTGACAATCCAGAGGATAAATCAAATATTGAACAGTTGGTTCACAAGAGAATGAAGAATAAGGTGCAGGACTTGGAAATCACTATCGAGGGAGATGTGACACCTGAACAAGCTGAGAAAATCCGAATCATCAAGGAACACTATGACGCTCTTGCCGTCTCTAAAGAAGATTTAGAAACCATGATTCGGAAGCTCGGTCAAGAATACCAAGAACAGGTCAAGCTGATTCAAACCGTTCCTGGTTTCAAAGAGGAACTATCTGCTCTCAGAATACTCTCTGAAATCGGAGCTGATATGACTGTCTTTAGTACTGCAGGTAAACTCTGTGCTTGGGGCGGATTAGTTCCTGCCAACAATGAAAGTGCAGGAAAGAAGTTCTCTACGCGTATTTCGAAAGGCGGTCACTATCTCAAACCTTTTCTTGTTCAAATAGCTAATGCCGTAGTTAAATCAGAGAAGAACCCTGAACTACGAAATAAATATCTCAAACTCAAGAAACGACGTGGTCATCGAAAAGCTATCATCGCTATCTGTCGCAGATTATTGGTCGCCATCTACCACGTACTTCTAAAACAGGAGAGTTATAATCCAAGATTACAAGGTCTTACAGAAATAAGAAATCCTGATAAGACAATGTCTGGCCAAGATGCCGTTCGTTTTGCACAGCAACATGGATTCAACGTCCTTTAATTTTAAAATTTAGGTGTCAAAATCTCTTTTTAGTACGCCTAAAATTATGATAAATAAGAAATCAACTAACTTTTATTTTTTCAAACTTCTACCTCCATTTCTTTAATTGATTATAATATACAAAAGAAAATTCAGTATTTGTTCAGAAAAAAGGTAGCATTACTTTCTAGTTGCTATCTATGAAAATTTTTAATTAATAAAGTGACTTGTGCGCCACCATTTTGTGGATTTGAGAGTACTAATTGACCTTGATGTCTCATAGCTATCTTTTGAGCAAATGAAAGTCCTATTCCGTAATGCTTATCATTTCTCCCTTTATTCTCTGTGTAAAAAAGTTTTTCTCCATCTTTAAGAGCCTCTTCTGTAAATGGTAAACCATTATTCCAAATCTCAAAATTGATAAAGTTAGAGCTTTCAGATATAGTAAGTACCACCTTGCCCTCTTCTGAACAAAATCTAGTCGCATTGGATAAGATATTTATCAAAGCTCTATCTAAGTTGAGACGATTTCCTTTAATCACTTTGGTCTGAGATTCATTAACTATTTGAAAATTAATTCTTTTTGAAGACATAATATCTCGACATTCTAATGACAGTTCATCAAGAAATTTTGATAATTCAATATCTTCCTGATAATTCTTATCTTCAATTAGCAACCTTGAGTAATTAACCATTGAATTAAAATACTTTTCAAATATATCAACGCTATGATTCATTGAAGACATAAAATCTAATTGTTTTTCATCTAAATCAGTCATCTCAAGCAACTCGATATTTCCCTTTAAAACAGTTAAAGGTGTTTTAATGTCATGTGCTAATGCAGCAACTTGAAATGACAAATCCTCTTTATCTTTTTTCTCCATTTCTAATAACTTTATCAACTCTTCATCTTTTTGGTAGAGGGTCAGTAAAATATTATTAAATTCTAGCATTTCAGTTTCTTTACGTTCAATATTCATTTCTGGTATACCCATGTTAAGAGATATTTTCTCAATCAAACGAAAGTTTTTTGTAAATTCTTTTAAGAGCCTAATAACAGAGGTAAAAATGAGTAGTAATTCTATCCCTATAAAAAACAAATAAGAGACTGAATTATAAGAAACATGTCGAAAATTTGGATTTACAAATTCAGGAATTGTTGGTCTTCTAACAACTAAAGTAAAGTTTGAATCCCCATATTCTGTATATAATACAGAACCGTCGCTGACTGAACTTCCAGTATCAAAAACTTCTTTATAATATTGTAAATCCTGTTTTTGATATTTTCCAGAGACTAGTTTACTAGATTTACTATCAAACAATACATAATCAAAGGCAGAGTAATCCATTTGTTTCTTAATACTGTTAGCAAATTTACTATCACTAATTGAAATATGATAGTCTGTTCCATATGTATTCAGCTGACCTGTAAAAATAAGAACGTAGCTCAATACAAGCAACATAATAACATTTACAACTGTACCAAACACTATTTCAAGAGCTGTCCTTAAAATTCGCTTATTAATTGAATACTTTTTCATCATTCCATTTATATCCCGTTCCCCTTATTGTCTTGATGGGATTAATCCCATATGGAGAAAATTTAACTCTAATTTGATAAACATATTCTGAAATTGAACGAAATAATGCATCCGATTCATCATCATAGACACGTTCATAGATTTCTTCTCTTGTATAGACCTTATTTATTTTGCTAGATAATAGATCTAAAATGTCATATTCCCTACTGGTAAGAGAGATAACTTCACCATTAATACACACAATTTTTTCTTGAAGGTAAAATGTTATTGGCAATAATTCCCGGACAACATGTTCATTGGATTCTGCATTTCTATGGCGCTCTTCTCGTTTCAAATGCGCCACAACCTTGGCAACTAGTTGATTAACACTAAATGGCTTTGTAATATAATCATCCCCACCCAAATTCAATCCTAATACAATATCATCTTCAGAATCTTTTGCGCTGACAAAAATAATCGGAGAGGTTACTGATTCACGAATCTGTTTACAGATTTGCAGACCATCAACATTAGGCATCATAACATCAAGCAATATTAAATCAAAGCCTTTAAAATCACTCATTTCAATAGGAAGTCTAACCTCTTGATAAGTCGTCACATTATAGTTTTTCATTTCTAAAATTGTTCGCATCAATTTTAAAATTTCAAAATCATCATCAACTACTAAAATTTTATACATACTAGATACCTCTATAATCTCATACTATTATTTTACAATATTATTGCACAAAATTTGTAATATTTAGCAACCTAATTTGTCCATTATTTCCATTATTACTAAGAAAACAATTATCATATAAAATTCGAATGGCTTCATCTGGTTGATCCTTCAAATTATACTTTTCTATAATCAATCCCAAAGCCGCAGAGACTTTAGGAGTTGAAATTGATGTTCCATATGCGTATGTATATTTTCCTTCAAGCGTTGGAACGAGAATCCATTCTTTTTCGTATAATCTATCAGCTACCCATTTTTCATATCCTACTTGAGAAAGTTCTTGACTTCCTCCTCCTGTCGCATAAATATCAATACTGTCTTTCCCTTGATTTGAGAAACTAGATACAAAATCGTTATCATCTACCGATCCAACTGTAACAACATTGTCTAACTCAGCTGGAATATCTTGTACAGTTCCATTAACTTGACTATAGTCTTTTCCTCTTAAACCACCAAGGTAAGTTTTTAATTCATCTTGATTCTGTAAATCCATCCCTTCATCACCCACTGAAGCAACGACAACGGAACCTTGATTATGAGCATAATTAATTGCCCGTTGATAGATATTGATTAAAGCGGTATTATCATCTTCATCAGTGGAATCTCTTAATAAATATTCTCCTAAACTAATATTAATTACATCAACATCATCTTTGGCTGCTTGAATGAGCGCTTTGAGAATCCATTGGTCTTGAGCATTCCCTTCATCAAAAACACGATACATTCGTATTTTCATGTCAGGTGCTATTCCTAAATATTCTCCACTTGATGAGATTTGCCCCACAACAGATGTTGCATGCCCAGTTTTATCTACAACATTTTGCTTATCAACTACTCCTGTTTTCAAATTTGATGTGAAATTTTGTACTGAAATAATATGTGAATAAATATCTGGATTATCATATGTAATACCCGAATCTATCACACCAATTGTTGCTTTACCAGAGGACTTATGTTTAAATTTACTTCCAGTACTAATACTCTTTTGCATATCCCACTGATTTCCCCAAAAATCTAAATTAGTATTTGTATAGACCTTGTCCCCATACAAATAAGTAATATTGGGCTTTACAGTCATAGTATTATCTATAACAATGTCATCAATATAATCAGAGTTTTCTTTTTTTATTGTATATTCACTTTTTTCGGTGGAAATAGTTAAAAAATTTATTTCAGGTATTCTATCAGTAACCTTAATTCCTTGGGTTTGTAAAATATCTTCTACATCTTCAATAGATTTATTTTCACTAACTAAAACATTATAACTGGTTTCCTTATTTTCATTAGCACTTATTCCCGATGACACAGAACTACTAGCTAATATAACAATAAACAATGATATCAAAATATCCGACAATAAGCTTCTCTTTTTCATAATATTATCTCCTTAGTTTTTTATTCCATTCTATCAATTTTATTTCAGAATTTCTTCAGAGTTCTCAATATTTGGTATCAATAAATCCGAAGAAGGCTATTCTTTCATATTTTTTTCACTGTGTTCAAATTTTAGTTCATCCTTGCTTGAGTCTATTTCATTTAAAATTTTGACAAACTTTTCCAACCTCCTTATTAAATACTCATAATCATCTACTGACCTATCTAACTTATTTTGATAGATTTCGATTTCTTTCTCAACTTGTTCCAGTTTTATAATCGCAGTTAGATTCATCTTGGCATAGTCATACCTGGCCAAGCGACGGTTCTCTATATCGCTGTTGTTCAGATTAAGCAAAACCTCCGCAACATTGTTGAGATGGCTATATGGTCCTGCAACCCTGTAATGGTCAAATCTAATTGAGCAATATTCTTAACAATCTCATCTTTAACTTCTTGATAAGACTCATTCTTCGTATACAACTCAATAAGAAGATTAATCTCTTTAATCTTTTTCTTAAGTGTATCAATGGTTGGTCGTATTCTTTTTGGAATAGTCTGGCTGTCATTGGTTAACTGACGAATGAGCTCACGACCACGCACATAGCGATTAGTTAGAACACTTCCTTGTTGTAAATGTCTCACGGATAAAGATAGGTAGTGTTTACCACTCTCTGTCTCTTTAATATCTAAAAGACGGTTTGGTATAAAGACCAAGCTATCTTTTTTAACGCCGTAATTCATCCTGATAAAGAGACCATCTTTGACTAACTTATCAATCTGGTGTTCAGCCAATACGACCTCAAACTCTTGAATCTAGTCTCGTTTCTCCTTAAATGCTTGATAGGACTCTTGCAAGTCTTCATAAGCTAGCTTATCCTTATCTTGTTCCTCACAGTATCCCTCAAAGTCAGAAATAAGCTGCGACTTGTCAATATCAGGATCTTCTTCACGTTTCTCAAAGTAAGTCTCAAAAAATTAAACATCGTAGAGATTTTTGGATCTGACTTTTTGGTTATTAACTGTAATGCTATGGCCATATTCTGTTAGAGTAAAATCCACGTGATTTTGTTTTAGAGAAATAGTGAGGTTAAGTTCTCTTGCAAACTCCAAAAGTTGTGAGAAGTCACGAACTCTGGGAAAGAGGAAATCTAAACGTTGCTCAATCTCTCGCTTGGCAAATTGCTCTCGAAAATAGTCCTCAGTATAAGGTCGACACTTATCCAGCTGCTTTGCTTCATCGGTATATCTGTCATTAAAAATTGAGAGAATCTTTATTTACTCTATCTGAACACTATCTCGTGAGTTGCTACTCCATTCTTTATCAGTATTTAACAACTTCACAAACGTTCCCAACCTTCTAGCCAGTCTCTCATATTCATCAATATCTTCACCAAGCTCCTTCTGTAATCTAAAAATTTCTTCATTGACTTGGGTTAAAGATATCGATTCTGTCATATTCATTTTAGAAAAATCATATTTTGCTAATTCTCGACTATGTGGATCTTCACTCTTTAGGTTGATAAGCACTTCTGTCATCTTGTTTAAGATGGCGATTTTTTCTTGTGATTCTTCCAGCTTCATATCAAGCACTGCAATTTCTAATACAAATTTATCTTTGATTTCTTGGTATTTCTTGTTCGTGTTAGACAGCGTAATCATGAGGTTAATCTCAGAGATCTTCTCCTGAAGGCTTTTTAAAGTTGGTCGTCTGTATGGGAGCTTTTGGCTATCGTTCGTAAATTGCCTGATTAAAGTTCTCCCTTTGATAAAACAATTTTTATCAGAGTTTTCTTTGTTATAGACAAAGTAGGAGGACCTTTCTCGAATATAAACGTTATATTTTTTCTGATTTTCTTCTTCTAGGATATCCAACTGATAGTTGGGAATAAAGATGAGGCCACTTTGTTTGATACCAAATGAAACATTGATATAGATACCATCATCAACTAATTTTTCAACCTGATTATCCGTAAGTTCAACTTCAAAATCATGGATAGTATCTCGTTTTTCCTTGTATTTCTTGAAGGCTTCCTCAATTTCTTTTGCGGAGACTTTCTCCTTATGCTGCTCTTCTCGAAAAGTCTGATAATCTTCCTGAAGATCTTCTAATTCCTGAATATCTCTAGCCCTTTCATCTTCAAAATAACGATTAAAAAATTGAACGTCGTACAATTTCTTATCACTAACTTTTTTATGACTTAGAGTAATCTTTTGACCATCTTCTTCTAGGGTAAACATCACATTTTTCTGTTTTAACTCTATGGTTATATTCAACTCTTTAGCTTTTACATGCAATTCCTCTAGCAAATGAACATGCTTTAATAAAAATTCTAAACGACTTTCAATCTCTTGTTTGGCAAAATATGTTTTAAAAAAGTCTTCATCATATAAATCTCGTTTACTAAGTTGGCGACCTCGAATTGGTTTTATCATCGTTCTATCTGTCATCAAAAAACGGCTATGCTTTTGACTAAAATCAATCTGAACATGCAACTGCTTTGCTTTCTCTAAAAACCACCCACTATGCGGGTGCGCGTCGAAGGTTATACCAAAAAACTCCGAACGCGATACAATAAAGGCGTTCAAGCCAATTGTAAAGCGAAAGGAGAAAAATATGGCACAAAAGGCTCATAGTTTATCGCATACAAAGTGGCACTGTTCTATCACATTGTGTTCACCCCTAAGTATAGAGGAAAAGTCATCTATAATCAATATCGAAGTAGTTTAGGCGAAATATTTCATCGCTTGTGTAGTTATAAAGGAGTTGAAATTATTGAGGGTCACTTAATGCCAGACCATGTACACATGTTAGTAAGTATTCCACCAAGGATAAGTGTTTCGAGTTTCATGGGTTATTTAAAAGGGAAAAGTGCACTCGTGATGTTTGACAAACACACCAATCTCAAGTACAAGTTTGGGAATCGGCATTTCTGGGCGGAAGGTTATTATGTAAGTACGGTGGGACTCAATGAAGCCACAATTAAGAAATATATTCAAGATTAAAGAAATTATCCAGTGGATGATTTCTTTACGAGTCTAAAAATTTGAGAACGAGTAAAGCATGATATAGCACTAGATAAATTAAGTGTAAAAGAATATGAGGATCTTTTTAGGGATAGTGGTAAGTAATACTAAAGACTCTTTGAGAGGCAAGTGACGAGTCAAGAGCAATAAGGCTTGAACAAAGTGAAAGCCAGCGTCTTTAGGCGCTGGCTGGTAATTTGGGCTTATAGCCCTACACTGTTTTGAGGTTGCGGATAGAACTGACGAAGTCAGCTCAAAACATGGTTTTGAGGTTGTTGATGAAGCGACGCTGACGTGGTTTGAAGAGATTTTCGAAGAGTATTAAATAGCTAAATCAAACTTCAACTGCGGCTTAACAGGGTCATAATCCACCAACTCAAAATTCTCTGATTTAATATCAAAGAAATTGGTCTTATCTGGCACATTCAAGACCAAACGTGGTTGGCAGTTTGACGGCTCACGACGAAGCAATTCCTGAGCTTGTTCAAATTGATTGTCATAGATATGGAGGTTGTTGATGAAATAAAAGAACTTTCCAACCTTCCAGCCAAAATGCTTGGCAATCATCATTTGAAGAGCCACATACTGCATAGCGTTGATGTGGTGGGCCACCAGCATATCGTTAGAACGCTGGGTCAAGGTCGCATCCAGATAGATTTCTCCAGCTACACGGCGGACATCAAACATGGTCTGAAAGGCGCATGGGAGGAGGCCGTCTGTCTCCTCAAAAGCTTGATAATCCCAGAGCGAGATAATATTGCGGCGGTTCCAAGGGTTAGCTTCCAACTGTTTGAGAAGCTTATTGATGATGTCGTGTTTCTTAACGACCGCCCCGTAACGCTCACCAATAGTTCCCGTATCTCCCACTTCCCAGTCATTCCAGTAGTGA
>QWCZ01000948.1_pt1 | contig 20258 bp, 27 predicted proteins | sample 1972651 | NCBI WGS metagenome assembly QWCZ01 (sample SAMN09866695, study PRJNA288562) | Human oral metagenome isolate pre1_saliva, whole genome shotgun sequencing... | isolation source: mouth | host: Homo sapiens | place: USA: California
CAGACCACGGTAGGGTATATTTTTTTTAATTCCTAGTTCACTAAAAGTGATTAAAGGAAGGAGCTGAATTAACTATGAGCCCGACCGACGGGCAGTTCATCAACTTCCGTCCCGAACGCCCCTTAGAGGTCGCTCTCAACATTCTGTACGGGACGGACGACAGCGAATTCATAGTAGAAAGGAGTGACGTCAGTGACCATTCTTGTGAATCTGACGTGTGCGATTGTCATCGCCACGATGATTCTCTTAATCATTAACGAAATTAAAAGGAGATAGCCATGAAATATGAATCTATATATGACATCAGTGAGACCGCCCTCAGTATCATGAACACCTGCATTACCGAGACGGCGCAGGGAAGCGGTATCGAGATGTACCGATACTACGCGGACCGAGTTATCGTCGATGCGGTTATCGTAGCCGCTTTCAACAATCTCAACCGTTCGCCGTTATCCAGGCAGTATCAGGCGATTCTGGTAGTTACCTTTGGCGATCGGTGGAAATGGTTCATTCGCACCTGGGGGCCGATGTTCATCCGCAATCACATATCTCTCGAGTCCGTCCGATGGGACGAAGAACTCAGAAAGGAGAAAACGAAATGAGAACGACTGCCTTACAATCGCCACCTGAATGGGTGAACTACAAATATTATGAACTTCAATCGACTTGTAAGTCAAGAACCATTCGGCGCGAGTCTCACGGACCGCTTTACTACCTTAAGGAAGGGGCTAAAGTAGGCCTCGGGGTAGTGGTTATATACCTTATTGTAGCCCTGGCGGCTCTCATATAAAGGAGGTGATGAGATGAGTTGTGAGAACTGCCCGAACAGGGACTACTGCATTCCTGACGAATGCCTGGAGGAACAGAAAAAGACCGCCCTCAGCGGCAACTGAGAACGGCCCAAATGTAAAAACATTTCAACGGTATTATACCACAAAGGAGACGCATAATGAAGTATTTACAGGTTACTCATGAGTATTGCAACGGACCCTCGCTTGACCGGAAGACCTTCCCGAGCGGGCAAGGCTACTGGTTTAAGTTCTACGAGAAGGACCTCGGTCCTATCGGTAGGGTGCCCGTCAGTGCCTTAGTCGTTGTTGACACGGCCTACGGCTTTCAGCTCGGGCGCGTTATCGGGTACGCGAATAACGAAGCCGAATTGAAGGAAAAAGGCTGCGACAGAAAGGTGCTAAAGCAGGTCGTCGGAGTAGTCAACACGTCAGCGTATTCGGCAAGACGGCGATTACAACTGGACTACGAAAAGGCAGACCTTGAATTACGCCACTGGATACAGAAAAACGGACTTGATGACGCGTATTCAATCTTGGCCGACATGTCGATTGAGTTCAAAGGTCGGCTATATCAGAGAAACGCATTGAAACAAGAAATCGAACAAGACGAACAATAAGGAGGCTATGACGATGATTAGAATTACATTCGAAGGAACGACGCAAGACGTTATGAAGGAGATGAAGGACTTCGTAAACGCGTTAAGTACAACGCGTAAACCTGTAGTTGAGACCGCTCAAGCTGGCACGGGTGAAGTAGGGGCCGTAAACGAAGCTAAGGAGCCGTCGTTGCTTGCGATGGCTGCTGAATCAGCACGAAGCCTTGTTAATACTACTCAAGAGCCGACGATGAAAGAATACAAATTAGAAGAGCTTCAGGCGGCTATGCAGCCGTTCATCAACACGAAGCTCAAAGAGCTTCAAGAGCTCCTGGCGAAGTTCCAAGTGGTGAGCCTAGTCGACCTTCCGAAGGAACAATACGCAGCCTTTGCCGAAGAGCTTAAGGCATTGGGGGCGACGATATAATGCCGACACAGCATGCACTACTATCCGCGTCGGGGGCTCACCGATGGCTACATTGTACAGGTAGCCCCCTTCTTGAGAAGGACTTCCCTGACAGCACATCGGTCTACGCCCAAGAAGGTACGCTTGCTCATGAGCTCTGCGAGCTGAAGCTCATGGCTTATACGGGCGAAATCACCAAACGCAAGCTCACGAGTATGAAGAATAATCTCATGAAGTCGGAGCTCTGGCAACCTGAGATGGACAGCACGTCAGAGGCCTACCTCGACTACATTAAGGACATCACGATGAGCTACACCGTAAAGCCCGTCATACTCACCGAGAAGAGAGTCGACTTCAGCCGATACGTGCCTGAGGGATTCGGTACGGCCGACTGCTTGGTATTAGCCGGCGATACGCTGCACGTTGTTGACTACAAGCACGGCAAAGGTGTTGTCGTTGATGCGGACCATAATCCGCAGATGATGCTCTACGCTCTCGGAGCGATGAGTGAGTTGTCATTATTGTACCGCTTCAAGTTCGTTCATATGACAATCGTTCAGCCGAGGGTCAATAACATATCGGAGTTCACGATGACGGCCGATGAGCTCCGAGAGTGGGGCGAGTCAGTCGTAAAGCCGAAGGCCGAAGCAGCCATATCAGGTAACGGAACGTTTGAAGCGGGCGATTGGTGCAGATTCTGCCGAGCAAAGCAACAGTGCAAGACGCGGTACGAGTCGAACGATTCGCTGTATCCTGAGCTGTCAGCACAGCACGATCCGAGGCTCATCACCCTTGCCGAGCTCGGTGAATATCTAAAGCGAGGAAAGGACATGGCCGCGTGGCTCGAAGATATGAAGGAGTATGCTCTATCCGAGTCGTTGGCTGGGGCAGATGTACCCGGATGGAAAGCGGTTGAAGGCCGCGGTAGCCGGGCATTCACTGACACAGACGAGGCGGTCGATACACTTATCAAGAACGGCATCGACGAAAGCGTCTTATATGAACGCCGAGTGCTCACCTTGGCACAGATGGAAAAAGCCGTCGGCAAGAAGGCCTTCGGCGAATTGGTCGGAGACCTTGTTGTGAAGAACCCCGGTAAGCCGACACTTGTTGAAGAGTCGGACAAACGTCCGAGGATAACCAATCAGCCGACAGCAGCTGACGTATTTAATTCTTAATTATTCATGGAGGTATCTACTATGTCATTTACACCGAAAGCAACCGAAGTATTACTCAAGAATGTTCGTCTGTCCTATGTGCACCTCATGGAGCCGTACACGGGAGTCAATCAGTCTAAGCCGAAATATTCGACTACGATTCTCTTACCGAAGAGCGACGTGGCTCAGAAGCAAGCTATCGACGCAGCCATTGCCGCCGCTATCGAAGAGGGCCGTCAGAAGTACGGTGCGAAGAGTGTACCGGCTAAGCCGAAGCAACCCGTGTGGGACGGTGACGGCTACACCCAGAACGGTAAAGAATTCGGCCCTGAAGCGAAGGGGCACTGGAGCTTCACGGCTTGGCAAGATGCGAAGTATAAAATCGAAGTCGTCGATATGTCTGGCAATCCGATTACGGATCACACACAGGTATATTCGGGCATGTACGCCAACGTTCTCGTGAACTTCTACTACTACGACAATCAGTCTCAAGGTGTCGGTTGCAGTCTCGGGCCCGTGCAGAAGGTTCGTGACGGTGAATCCCTTGGCGGTGCACCTATCTCGGCGGCCTCGGTATTCGGAGCCCCTCAGGGAAGTGCTGCCAATGTGTACGGCGGTGCAGACGCCGCTCCTCAGATTAATCCTATCACCGGTCAGCCGATGTAGGCCCGTATGAGGCACTTAAACATTGATATAGAAACGTATTCGCCGAACGAGATGTCGTTCGGCGTTTACAAATATTCCGAATCCGAAGAATTCGAGATATTACTGTTCTCATACGCTTACGACTTCGGCGAAGTCCATATCGTAGACCTTGTATCAGGCGAGACAATACCTGATGAAGTGGTCAAAGACTTACGGAATCCTGAAGTTATAAAGCACGCCTACAATGCACAATTCGAGATAACGTGCCTAAATCGTGCCGGATATCAGACATTCGTCGAACAGTGGCGGTGCACGATGATTCATGGAGCATATCTCGGCTATCCGATGGGATTGGCTAAGCTTGGCAAAGCCCTGGGGCTTCCGCAGGATAAGCTCAAGGATAAAGCAGGGGCAGCGCTTATACGGTACTTCTCTGTGCCGTGCAAGCCGACGAAGAAGAACGGCGGCCGCACGAGAAATCTACCGAAGCATGATCCTGATAAGTGGTTCGCCTACGGTATGTACAATATGCAGGACGTTGTGACAGAGATGGAATGCTACAGGAGATTATCCGCATTCCCTGTCCCTGAAGAAGTCGAAAAACAATGGCAAATTGATATCCGTATGAACGCTACGGGTGTCGGCATTGACCGGCAGCTTGTAGAAGGAGCCCTTACAATCGACGAAGAGAACAAGAAGGTACTTCTTGAAGAGGCCTACGCGCTTACAGGCCTTAGCAATCCGAACAGTCGTAACCAACTGCTCGATTGGCTGAACTCGAATACGAACCTTGAGCTTGAGAAGCTTACGAAGGACTCAGTGGCAGCGGCTATGACAGACGCTGACGACGTAGCGAAGAAGGTCCTCACCATTCGCAAGAAGCTTGCAAAGTCTTCCGTATCGAAGTACGAGATGATGGCAAGCGCCACGGGTAACGATGGGCGTTTGCGCGGCACGCTACAGTTCTACGGGGCGAACCGTACCGGACGGTGGGCGGGACGGCTCTTACAGGTACAGAACCTTCCTCGTAACTACATTACGAACCTCGATATCGCTCGTGACCTCGTCAAGGCGTCTAATCGAGTAGGCCTGGGGCTCTTATTCGGAGACATCTCCGATACACTCTCTCAGCTTATCAGAACGGCTATAGTCGCTAAGGACGGATATACATTATGTGTGGCTGACTTTTCAGCGATTGAGGCTCGTGTCATTGCCTGGCTGTCAGGCGAGACTTGGCGGCAAAAGGTCTTTGCTGAAGGCGGCGATATCTACTGCGCATCGGCATCATCGATGTTCGGGGTCCCCGTCGTGAAGCACGGCGTAAATGGTCATCTGCGGCAGAAGGGAAAGGTGGCGGAATTGGCTCTCGGCTATCAAGGCGGCGTGAACGCTTTGAAGGCTATGGGGGCTCTTGATATGGGGCTCACCGAAGAAGAGCTGCCGAATATCGTAGAGCTCTGGCGGCAGGCATCGCCGAAGATTAAAGAACTCTGGTACACGGTCGAAAAGGCAGCCGTGTACACGGTTACGACCGGTAATCCGATGACAATTGACCACGGCATTACGTTTCGCCTGGAAGTCGACCCGTTCTACGGCTATCGGTATATGACGATTGAACTGCCGTCAGGGCGTAAGCTATTCTATCCTGATCCGCACATTAAGCTGAACAACTTCGATAAGGAAGCGGTACACTTCAAGACTCAGCTTAATAATGCCTGGGTTACAGAATCAACCTACGGCGGTAAACTCGTCGAAAATATCACACAGGCCGTCGCTCGTGACTGCTTAGCTCTTACGCTGATGCGACTGTATGATAACGGTCTACCGGCTATTATGCACATTCACGACGAAGCGGTTATCGAAGTGCCGAAGGACGAAGCAAGTGAGTATCTTGATATCGTCGAGAAGACGTTTGCGCTTCCGATACCCTGGGCGGAAGGATTAGTGCTCACAGCCGCAGGATTCACCAATGACTACTACATGAAGGACTGATAGATATGAATAACGACAAAAAAATATCAATCAGCATAGGCGCGAGCCGGTGGTCTAAGCAGTGGACACAGACGACGATGCTCTGGTCCGAACTGTGCGACCGCCTCAAGACCCCCGTACGAACCGAGGAGACGGTCGAAGAGTATCACAAGATGAAGAAGGCCGACCAGGGCAAGCTTAAGGACATCGGCGGCTTCGTCGGGGGTACCCTTAAGGGGCTTCAACGTAAGGCCATTAACGTGACGGGCCGTGACCTCATCACACTGGACCTTGACACGATACCGCCCGGGGGCACGGATGACGTGCTTCGAGTCTTAGGGCTACTCGGTATGACGTTTGCCGTCTACTCGACTCGTTCTCATACGGAGCACCGTCCGAGGCTTCGGATTGTCATGCCGACGGATCGGACGATGACGCCTGAAGAGTATGAGCCTGTCGCTCGTAAGGTAGCCTCACATATCGGTATCGACATGTGCGACGGCACGACGTTCGAAGCCTCACGGCTCATGTACTGGCCGAGTTGTCCGAAGGACGCACCGTACGTCTTTCGGGCGGGCGTCGGCCCGCTTATCTCAGTAGATACCGTGCTCGCTGAGTACGAAGATTGGCACGACATTCGGTCATGGCCGCAGGTGCCGGGGCACGAAGCGGACCAGAGAGAACGGCAGCTCTTATCGAAGCAAGGCGATCCGAAGTCGAAGCACGGTATTGTCGGAGCGTTCTGCCGAGTCTATGGCATTCGTGAGGCTCTTGATGAGTATCTACCGCACGCCTATGTAGAAGTAGAAGGCTCATCAGACCGTCTGACATTTGCGACGGGCTCGACGGTAGCGGGGGCGGTTATCTACGACGACGACCAGTTCTTATACAGTCATCACAGCACCGACCCGTGCTGCGGTCAGCTCGTGAACGCCTTCGACCTTGTACGGCTTCATAAGTTCCATGACCTGGACGAGGCGGCCAAAGACGGCACGCCCGTGCATAAGCTGCCGTCGTATGCGGCGATGAGTAAGCTTGCGATGCAAGACAAGGCCGTTGTAGCCGAATTAAACGCCGCACGAGCGCAGGAGTCTGCACAGAGCGTATTCGCTGACCTCATACAGAAAGAAGAAAAGGGCAAGCAAGAGCTTACGGACCTTAACCCGAATGCCTTAACAGATGTCGAATGGATGAAGACCTCGACGCTACGATATGACGACAACGGACGGGTCAAACCGACGCTTGATAATATGCTGAAGATTCTGGTGCACGACCAGGCGCTTTCGGGGCGAATCGCTTATGACCGCTTCGGCAGTCGGTATGTAGCCAAAGGGGCCTTGCCGTGGAACATGCAGCCGGGTACGAGGCTTTGGACGGACGCCGATGATGCAGGGCTGCGGTGGTACCTTGAGAATAAGTACGACGTAACCGGTCGAGATAAGGTACAAGACGCCATGATCATGTGTGCTGAACAAAACGGCTTCAACGAAGTCCTGGATTATCTGAACGGTCTTACGTGGGATGGAGTCGCTCGGCTCGATACGCTCTTCATCGATTATCTCGGTGCTGAGGACAACGTCTATACTCGTGCCGTCGCTCGGAAGTCCTTTACGGCGGCCGTAGCGCGGGCCTATGAGCCCGGGTGCAAGTATGACACCATGCCGATTCTTATCGGTCGACAAGGCGCGGGGAAAAGTACCTTAATTCGTACCTTGGGGAAGAAGTGGTACGCCGACGGCTTATCAACTTTTGAAGGTAAAGAAGCCGCTGAAAATATCCAGGGCAAGTGGATTATAGAGGCGGGCGAAATGGCAGGATACACCAAAGCTGAAGAGAACGCATCAAAGCAGTTTCTTTCAAGACAAGTTGATGTGTTCAGACAGGCGTACGGCAGACGGACTCAGGAATATCCGAGACGATGCGTGTTCTTCGGCAGCACGAATCAGTATGAATTCCTGAAGGATATCACCGGAAACCGCCGCTTCTGGCCGATTGACTTAGAATCACAGAAGCCTACAAAGTCCGTGCATAGCAATCTTCCTGGGGAAGTGGACCAGATATGGGCCGAGGCGGTCGTGCGGTACCGGGGCGGTGAGTCGCTAATAATCGAAGATAATGAAGATGTACTGAGATTAGCCGAAGCCGCACGAGAAACGCACATGGAGTCGAATACGAAGGCGGGCATCATCAACGAATTCCTTCTTCAGAAAGTGCCGAAGAACTGGAACACGATGAGCCGTTCAGCTAGACGGACGTACTTAACGATGGGCGGCCACACTCCTAGCGAGGACCTCGAATACCGTGATCGTGTGTGCGCTGTAGAAGTGTGGTATGAGTGCTTCGGACAGGACCCGGCCCGGATGAAGAAGAATGAAGCCAGAGAGATAAACCAGATTCTCCTAGACTCACCGTATACACAAGGCGGGAACAAAAGAATGCGCTGCGGCGAATACGGAACGCAAAGAGGCTTCCAGATGAACCTGGAAAAATTGGAAAATATGTGTGAACATTCTCAATTATAGCGTTGACGTTCTCAATTAGCTGTGAACATTCTACCCGTTTTTGTGAACATTCTGAATGTTCACAAATTAAAAGAATGTTCACAGAGAATGTTCACGGAAAAACCTAGTGCTTATCTATATCCATAAGTATTTGTGAACAATGTGAACATTAATTATAAAAAAGGGTAAAAGTAAGGCTGTAAAGAAAATTAAAGGATATATACGCTTCTATACAGCCTTTGTACGGACCCTCATATACGCGCGCGGGAGAGAACGTGCACTGACTAAAAAAAAACGGGAGGAAAAACATGTGGGAGAAAACGATAGAGAAGAAATTAGTCGACGGGGTGAAGAATCTTGGCGGCAAGGCGTATAAGTTTGTATCCCCCGGCAACGTCGGAGTACCGGATCGGATTGTTGTATGGCCTAACGGGAAGATTGACTTTGTCGAATTAAAGACGGAAGCGGGAGCGCTGTCCAAAGTGCAGAAGTTACAGATACGAGCCCTCGAGGCACGACGGTGCGAGGTCCGTGTCTTGTACGGAGCGGCTGCCGTTAAGGAGTATTTACGGCACGGAGCGGCCAATTATGGACTTTAATTCGTCGAAAGTTAAAGTTCCCTGCAGTTGGTGCGGCAAGATTATAGAGCGATATCGATCCCAACTACGGGTTAGCAAGCACTCATATTGTTGTTCGGCTTGCAGAAGCGCGAGCATATCAAAAAGAACTAACCCAAATGGGTATACCCGACACGCGCACCTGTCCGAATACAATCGAGAGAATAATGGTTCTAGGATGACGCCCCAGGTGAGGGATAAGTTGAGAAAATCACGACTTGGTAAGGGAAAGCAAAAGTCATATCCCAAGATATACGGGAGACACGTCCATCGACAAGTAGCAGAAAAGATGTTAGGCAGGGCCCTACTTCCGGGAGAAGTTGTCCACCACATCGATGGGGACAAGCAAAACTTTTCTCCGAGCAATCTACAAGTATTGTCTAGTCAGGCCGAGCACGCCCGGCTACACGCCTTAATGAAAAGAGGTGATGCCACATGATGTTCAAACCACATCCGTATCAGGCGTACTGCATTAATAGAGTCGTTCAGCAAAACAAGATAGGGCTGTTCTTGGACATGGGTTGAGGGTTTAGGCAAGACAATTATCACACTGCAAGCCATATACGAATTAAAGTATTGCCGATTTACCGTGAAGAAGGTTTTAATTATTGCCCCGAAGAAAGTAGCCGAGGCTACATGGCAGCGGGAAGCGGCGAAGTGGAGCGGCCTTGGCCTTCTTCGAATCTCGACCGTCTTGGGAACGCTTAAGGAACGAACGGCGGCCTTACAGACAGATGCTGACGTCTATATTATTAATCGAGACAACGTCGTATGGCTGACTGGCTATTATAAGAACGCCTGGCCGTTCGACATGGTCGTCGTCGACGAGTCGAGTAGTTTCAAGAATCATCAGGCGAAGCGGTTTAAGGCCTTGGCTAGAATGTACGACCACATCGACCGTATGGTGCTTCTTACCGGCACACCGACACCGAAGGGACTTATCGACCTGTGGGCTCAGGTGTATCTCATCGATAAAGGAGAATCTCTTGGAAGAACGTATACGAGCTTTCGGGATCACTACTTCGAGCCGGACCAGAGGTCGCATACAGTCATCTACAGCTATAAGCCGAGGGAGCACGCAGAAGAAGATATCATGAAGGCCATATCCCCGATATGTGTATCTATGAAGTCAGAGGATTATCTGACCCTGCCGCCCGTTATTAATGATATCGTGCCGGTACAACTTGACGCCAGGGCGAAGAGAGAATACGACACGATGGAGCGAGAGATGGTTCTTGAGCTTGTAGATGATGAAGAAGAAATTACGGCGGCCTCAGCGGCGGCTTTATCGACTAAACTTCAGCAGCTGGCAAACGGAGCCGTCTATGATGAGAACCAGGAGGTACATGAGATTCATAACTGTAAGATCGAAGCCTTCAAGGAACTGATTGAACAGCTGAACGGTAAGCCGGTACTGGTGTTCTACAACTTCAAGCACGACCTTGAACGGTTGAAAAAGAGCCTTGCTAAATCAAGGTTAGCTGTAAAGGAGCTTAAAGGAGCGACAGAGGAGCGAGAATGGAACGAGGGAAAGATAGACGTTCTGCTTGCGCATCCTGCCAGTACGGCATACGGACTGAACTTACAAGACGGGGGCAATCATGTTATATGGTTCGGGCTGAACTGGAGCCTTGAATTATATCAGCAGGCGAATAAGCGGCTACACAGGCAGGGACAAAAAGAGAAGGTCATCATTCATCATCTCATCAGCATCGGGACGAGAGATGAGGATATGATGGCGGCCCTAGAGCAGAAGGCCGACGCACAAGAGTACGTATTACAGAGCCTAAAGGCACGAATTGATAAGGTGAAAGGAGAACAATAACATGGATAACATTCAGAAGAAACTGGTACAGGGAGTATTCAAGATATGGGAAGCGGCGCAGAAAGACGGTGAGCGGTTCCACATTCAAGACATTCCAGACGTAGGTCTTGTGGCCGTATCGGAGCATGTCCTCATACGATTGCCGAAGGATTGCCCGCATCCGTTCAGAGCGGACAAAGAAGAAGGTCGAATAACAGACGTTATGAAGGACTACTTGACCGGTAAGGACTCCGTAACAGCCTTCGATACCGGAGACATGAGCACTTTCGGCCGTAACCTGGTTGCAAAGAAAATCGCCTACGGTACAGACGGCAAGTCGGTCTTCGTGAGTAAATCCCTGTTCGCCTTCACGCCGCCTTCAGTGGATCATCTCGACTTATATAAAGGCAGCCTAATTCGGGTATATGTAGAAGGTGAAGAGCTGCCGGTGATGGGTATCACCATATACCGTAATCCGGAGGGCCGATAATGACGAACATAACAAGAAGCCCCATAAACGGACAGATTGAAGCGGACGATATCAAGAGCCCGAACCATTACACCTGGCGAGGCAAGGAGTGCGAAGCGATTATAGGCGAGCTTATTCAAGGTGCAGAAGGTAAAGAAGCGTACTATCTCGGAGCGGTTGTGAAGTATCTCTACCGATACCCAAAGAAGGGTACGGCAATTAAGGACTTAAGGAAGGCAAAGCAGTACATCGATATGCTGATTAAGTTGAAGGGGGAGTCGTAATGAATGAAGCAGCTGTAATACTGGCGAACATATCTGCTGAATTATCGACGGCCCGCGAGGCCGTGTACAGAGATAACGAAATGGACATGGAGTATAAAGACAAGGCAATCAGTGCGATTGATACGGCCTTTCGAGAGCTCGACCGAGCGTATAGCTATCTCGAGGAGTAGGGCCATGTTAAAAGAACAAACGCTTTTCGGGGAGATTGACAAGGTAGACTTAGCCATTCGACGAATTAAACTGCATGAGCCCCCGGAAGGGTATTACGTAGCGTTTTCGGGCGGTAAGGACAGTTGCGTCATACTAGACCTTGTGAAACGAGCCGGCGTAAAGTTCAGTGCACATCTTAACATAACAACAGTAGACCCGCCGGAAGTTTTAAAGTTTGTCCGGCAAAATTATCCGGAAGTGATAATAGAGAAACCCAAAATGAGTATGAAGAAGCTAATCGAAAAGAAAGGGATTTTACCGACGAGGTTAGCTAGGTACTGTTGTGCCGAATTCAAAGAACGGGGCGGCATAGGACGATTCGTTGTAACCGGAGTTAGACACGCGGAATCGGTTCGTAGAAGCAACCGTAAACTGATAGAGCCATGCCGACAGCCGAACGGTAAAAGATTTATTCATCCGATTATCGAATGGAGCGATGCCGAAGTGTGGGAGTACATCAAAACATACAAGGTTCCGTATTGCAGTTTATACGACGAGGGGTTTAAGCGGATTGGGTGCGTATGTTGCCCGTTTGCCAGTGAACAAAAGAAACGTCAAGACATTAAGCGTTGGCCGAACATATATAAAAATCAATGGCGAGCTGGGGCAGAGTTAATGATGAAGAGAAGAGAGGAAGAAGGCAAAAAGCAACTATTTAATACCGTTGATGAACAAATGGAGTTCTGGCTGAGCGGTAAAGGGTTAAAGAAAAAAGAGCCAGAGCTTATCAATATTTTCGGGGTGATTGGTGATGAAGGGATTACATAATTACGGAGGTACAGCATGAATGCGAAGGAGTATCTTGAATACGTCCGCAGTCTTGATATCAGGCTGCGGATGAAAGACTCACGGATATCACAGCTTCAACGAGATATCTGCTGCATACGAGCCCTGGACTACACGAAGGACCGCATCAGCGGCGGTAGTCCTGTAGATATCTCTGATAAGATAGCAAGACTCGACGAACTTATTCGAGAGGCGAACGAAGAGTGGGATGAATTGATTGCCGAGCGGGAGAGAGCAAATGCCCGCATTCGTAAACTCGAGAGTATTAAGCAGCAGGAGGTCCTGACAAGACGATTCATCTATAACGAGAAGTGGGAGGTCATAGCCGTAAAGATGAACATCACATGGCAAGGCACGTGGCAGCTGTTTTATCGGGCCCTGAAAAACTTTCAAAAAATTTTCGAGGGGGGTTGATTAAATGTCTAATGCTTGACATGGTATGATGTATGTGTGAAAAGTGCGTAAAGCACTATTATTATTCTAATGTAGTTTTATCTTACAGGCCGGTGGCATCTACCTCCAAGATGCCACCACTTTTATTTGAGCCATGATGAGGTTGTCCATGACCGAACACAAGACACAAGTACATTGCTGCTGTAAGTCCTGCCTCAACAATAACAAAGGTATATGCTCTGCTAACGCAATCCGAATCGGTGGGACGGGCAAATGCAAGTGCTATGTGGCAGCCAAAGACGTCATGAACACATCTCGTTATGGCTCACGGAGGTGATCCGATGCCCCGTAAGAGTATGCACGTGTGTTTCTATCCCGGTTGTCAGGAGCTTACGCGAGAACGATATTGTGAGAAGCACCGTAAGACTTCATATGACAACCGAAGAGAGAGTGCGGCTAAAAGAGGGTACGGGTCGAAATGGGCGAAAGCCCGGCTTGCCTTTCTGGCCGAACATCCGACATGCGAGTGTGAACGGTGCAAGGCATCAGGACAGCCGTTACCTGCGGACGTGGTGGATCACATTATTCCGCATAAGGGTAATCAGAAGCTGTTCTTAATTGAGAATGAGAAGAGGCCCCCCGGTGAAAAAAGTTCTGAGGCACGAAGCCCAGACCGTGGCGGTCTCTTCTTTGTAAAAATTTCGTGAAATGATAGGGAATCTGAGAAAGGAGGAAGACGCTATGGCAGGACGACCGGCTAAGCCGATTGAGCTCCATTTGCTCAACGGAAACAAAAGGCATCTTACAAAGGCCGAAATTGAACAACGAAAAAAGTCTGAAGTGAAGCTCGGCGAACACAAACTGGTTTGCCCGAGCTACGTTCGCCAGGACAAAAACGCTTACAAGAAGTGGAAAGAAATTGTCAAGCTCTATAAAGACATAGACTTCGTAAGCTCGGCGGACGTTGGGCTGATGGCTCGATACTGCATGGCGTTCTCCGAGTATATTAATCTCACCGAACACCGAAAGGTCTGTGCGACAATTCGAGTCGACACTGAGAACGGCGAGGACGTCGATATGGTGAAGGCCTTAGAGGGGAAGTATTCTCCGAAGACGGCCGCTAAGATGTTCGAGAAGATTGAGTACGTATTCTCGGTGTCGGGAGTGATTGCCGTCGACAAAGCACTGAACGCCAAGATGTCGGCGCTCGTTCAGATGGAAGACCGACTGTTCCTCAATCCCCTGGCCAAGGTCCGGAACATTCCGAAGAAAGAAGTAAAGGAAGAAGATCCGTTGGCGGGGAAGGGGTTCGGTAATGTATGACGCTTACCGATGAACTCATTCAATACAGTAAAGACTGTATAGCCGACACATGGCACGTCTGTCAGAAACACCGATGGGCGTGCGAACGATTCCTCAACGATTTAAAAAAATCAGGAACGAAAGACTTCCCGTACATCTTCGACGAAGAGAAAGCCTTGAGGTTCTTCGAATGGGCCGCGCTTCATAAACACACGAAAGGCGTTCTTGCCGGTGAGCCGATTGAGTTTACCCCGATACAGAGGTTCATCTTCGGCAACGTGTACGGATGGGTACACCAAGATACAGGGCTCAGGCGGTTCCGTAAGGCCTACTGGCAAGTAGCCCGAAAGAATGCAAAGTCACAATCACTAGCTATCGTCGGCGATTATGAGCTGATGGCTCTTGGCGAGCCGATGAGTGAAGTCTATATCGGTGCAACAAAGTCGATGCAGGCCAAAATTATATATAACGAAGTCGTGGCCATGCTGAAGCGGTGCCCGCTTCTCAAGGACAAGTGGCATGAGTCATACGGAGTCATTCGTCATCCGAAGAGTGACTCAATACTTCGGGCACTGTCTAAAGACGACGGGAAGACTGGCGACGGTCTCAACCCTCAATGCGGCTTAATTGATGAATACCATGCTCATCCGACCGATGAGATTCTTGAAGTTATTAACACGGGCATGGTTGCCAGACGGCAGCCGCTTCTTTTTATAATTACGACGGCAGGTACGAACTTCGGAGGTCCGTGTTACCGAGTGGAGTACCCGCTCGTCGAGAAGATACTCGACCCGTCGCTCGGCTTTGACGTAGCCGATTACTTCTGCATGGTCAATGAGCTTGACCGAGACCGGGAAGGAAACCTCATTGACGATGTCAAAGATGAAGAGTGTTGGGTGAAAGCCAATCCGATAGCGGCGACCTATCCTGAAGGCCTGGCGAACATTCGCAGTAAGTTAGCCTCGGCTCTAGAGAGCCCAGAGAAGATGGAGTCGTTCCTCACGAAGAACATGAACCTGTGGGTTAATCAGTCCGCTATGTCGTATATGGACATGGCGAAATGGAAAGAACGGGGAGCGATTACGGAGATACCCGTCGACCTGTACGGCAGACCCGCATATGTCGGCATTGACTTATCGAAGCGTATTGACCTTACGGCGGCGGGTATCATATTACCAATCGACGTTGACAGTACGGTTAAGTATGTGGTCAGAGCTCATGGCTTCATACCTGAAGATACGGTCGCCGTTCATGAGAAGACCGATAAGGTCCCGTATCGTGCCTGGGCGAAGGCGGGGTATCTCACGATTACGCCAGGAGACGTCGTCGACTACCGCTTCATCGAGTCGTGGATACATGAGACGACCGATGACCTCGGCGTGAACGTGAAGGAGCTGTGCTATGACCCTTACAATGCGACGCATTTTGCACAAGATTTCGACGCTCAGGGTATTACGACAGTAGAAGTCAGACAGGGGATGCGGACACTATCCGAACCGACGAAAGCGTTCCGAGAAGAAGCCTATCGAGGGAATATTCTTCACGAACCGAACCCGCTTCTCGACTGGGCGGTCAGCAATGCAGTTACGAAGCGGGACCATAACGAGAATATTATCCTCGATAAAGAGAAGTCGACGAACCGTATTGACCCGATAGCGGCAGTCATTAACGCCTTCAGTCGAGCACGAGTCACAGCCGAGGAAGATATGAGCGACTATGTACTGTCCGACGACTTTAGTCTATAAGGAGAAACCAATGACAATAATCCGAAAATATATCGATGACCTACTGCTTATAACGGGCTTCATCTTGTTGGTGATAGCCGGTGCGTACGTAAGCCCTGTGGTCGCCTTATACACGGCGGCCGTTGAGTGCTTATCGGGCGCGTATCTTATAAGCTACACATACGGCCGAAGTAAAGGAGTAGATGACGATGTTCGTTCGTAACTGGATACAGAATCGAGGAGCGTCGGGGCAACTCTTTACAGGCGGCGATAGCGGCACCTTATCGAATCCGGCGCAATGGCTCATCGATGCCATAGGCGGCGGCTCGACCGTAACACCTGAGAAGGCGGCGAAGAATTCGAACGTCTCGGCGTGTGTGTCGATACTCGCTGATGACGTCGGTAAGCTTCCGATTCACACGTTTAATAAGCAAAAGAAAGACCTCGGTATGGCGCATCCCGTTGCTAAGCTGCTGTATGAACGTCCGAACCCGTTCATGTCGGCCTTCGTCTTCAAACAGACGATTCAAGGGCACGTAGGTATCTACGGCAACGGGATAGCTTATATAGAATGGGGAAAGGACGGATATCCCGCGGCATTATGGCCGCTCGACCCGGTGCGAACCTCCGTCGCTCTCGACGTATCGACAGGAAAGCTTCAGTATCGAACACAGAACGCACGAGGCGAAGTATTCGACCTTCAGCCTGAAGATGTTCTCCACTTTAAGGCCTTCACGAAGGACGGCATTATAGGCATACCACCGTGGAAGACACTCGTCGATGAGCTCGACAGTCAGAATGCGATAAAGTCCTTTATCAGCGACTTCTACCGTAACGGTACGCTCTCGAGTGGGGTCTTGAAGACGGCGACAAAATTAAACGCCGAAGCCAAACAGAAGATCCGAGAAGAATGGGAAAAATTAAACGCCGGTACGAACAACGCCGGGCACGTAGCGGTCCTCGACGTCGGCCTGGACTTCCAACAGCTCGGCATGCAACTTGACCAGGCACAGTTCCTCGATACACAGAAGTTCGGGATAACAGAAGTCGCCAAGGTCTACCGAGTGCCGCCTCACAAGTTGGCACAGCTCGACCGAGCTACATACGCTAATGCTGAAGCGATGGGGCTCGATTATATCAAGACAACGCTCTTGCCGATATTCACACAATGGGAACAGGAAATCAATTATAAGCTCTTTACCGACAAGGAAAGGGCTTCTTTTTATGTAAAATTCAATGCGGCCGCCGAGCTCCGAGGAGACAGCACCGCCCGTGCCGGATACTACCGAGACATGCTTAACAACGGCATTTACACCATTAACGAAATCCGTGAGATGGAAGAGATGGACGGCATCGGTGCTGACGGCGATAAGCACTTCGTATCGTTGAATTATACGACTCTCGAGAACCTCGGCAAGCCGATTGACACACCGCTGAAAGGAGGTGAGGGGGAATGAAGCGATTAAGTTGTTTTAATATTCGCAACGAAACGGACAGGTCCGCAGACGTCTACATTCACGGCGACGTCATTGATGATGACGCAAAGGCGTGGCTGTCGGACTATGACGGGAATACGTTCGCGGGGTATGTGCTGCCGGTTGATGTACGAGATAGCCTCGAAGCACTGAAAGGTAAGGACCTTACAATCTACATCAACAGTGACGGCGGTAGCGTGCCTGCGGGTATGGCCATTGCGAATATGATACGAAGGCATGACGGGCATACCGTCGGCGTTGTGGACGGGTGGGCGGCAAGCATTGCGAGTGTCATACTGTTTGCGTGTGACGAAATCCGAATGCCGAACAATACCTTCCTAATGATTCATAAGCCGAGCGCGGCTTGCTGCGGTGATGCCGACGACATGCTAAGAGTAGCGACCATGCTCGACACGGTCCAGGACGGCCTTGAACAGGTCTATCGTGCTAAGGCGAAAGACGGTACGACGGATGAGATGATTCATGATGCCGTAGAAGCCGAGACTTGGTACACGGCAGCCGAAGCGGCTGAGTTGTTCGATATCGCCGTCGAAGATGCCGCCGTTCAGCTCGTAGCGTGCAGTAAAGGCCTAGGCTTTAAGGACATGCCTGAAGCCGTGAAGGCGGCCAAAACCGCCACAGAAAAAGAAAAACCGACCGACAATACGGATGAACGTATTCGTCGGCTTCAAGTTGAATTAGAGTTGCTTAAATAAGGAGGAACACACCTTGACCGAAAAAGAAAGAGAATTACGCCAGTTAATGGCCGAAAAACAGACCAAGATTCAAAACCTTTTAGCGGATAACCGCATCGATGAAGCGGAATCTGCAACAGAAGAGCTCAAAGCGATCCGTCGTGAGTTCGATATCGTGCAGACGATGAACGATGTCGTCCCTGCGGCCGCTCCGTTCGGCGGCATGCCGCAGCAAGAAGAAGCGAAAGACGTTGACACGACTCACGTATTCGCTCAGTTATTGCGCAATCGCCATGATTCTCTCAGCGATACGGAATTATCCTTCGCCAAGTCTATGGCCGTACGTAACGCGGCTAACATGAACGAAGGTGCGGGAGAAGCGGGCGGCTTCATCGTTCCGACGGACGAACAGACGAAGATTAACGAATTAAAGCGTGCCTTGAATCCGTTGTCCGCATTAGTACGTGTTGAAAACGTAAACACGATGAGCGGCACAAGAGTGCTTGAAAAAGCGTCCGACATGACGCCGTTTGCCTCTGTCGCAGAGCTTGCGGCTATCGGCGAAATCGACGGACCGAAGTTCACTCAAGTCAAGTACGCTATTAAGAAGTTCGCAGGGATTCTTCCTATTTCCGAAGAACTCTTGGCCGATTCTGACCAGAACCTCTTAGCGTATGTGAACGGATGGCTTGCGAAGAAGTCCGTTGCAACTGAAAACGCTCAGATTTTGGCTGTTCTCAAGACGCTTACGAAGGCACCTTTGACGAATTTGGACGGTATTAAAGACATATTGAATGTCACACTTGACCCGACAATTTCTCTGATGTCCTCTGTACTCACTAACCAGGACGGCTTCAACTTCCTGGATAAACAAAAAGACACGGACGGCCGTTACCTCTTGCAGCCTAATCCTTTGGACTCGACCCAGAAGCTCTTGTTCGGTAAGCCCGTAACAGTCGTAGCGAATAAGGTACTGCCGACTGATACGTCTGTGGCAAGCACGAAGAAGGCACCGGTCATCATCGGTAGCTTCACGGATGCCGTCGTTCTCTTCGACCGTCAGGCTACGACGCTTACTGGCACATCTGTTGGCGGTGACGCATGGAAGCGTGATAGCTACGACGTGAAGGCTGTAACACGTATCGACGTTCAGAAGTTCGACGATAAAGCCGTTGTATTCGGCGAATTGACCATTTAAGGAGCTGAAGACTCATGCTACTGAACGACGTAAAGCTCTATCTGCGAGTCGATGACTATACGGAAGATGAGGTCATTCAGGGCATGATAGACGCAGCTAAGCAGTATATTCAGACAGGTACGGGCGTTACGTTCGATGAGACGAACGCCCGTCATCTGTTAACGCTGAAGATGATAGTAGCCCATTGGTACGATAACAGGGGGCTTGTCGGGAATACGACGGAGCTTCCGTTTACCGTGACCGCACAGCTACTTCAGATTGAAGCCGAAAGGAGAGAAACCTAGTGAGTGACGTAATTCAATACGCTAAGGTCATTGAGCCGTGCGTGTATAAGAACGAATTCTATGAAGTCGACGATATTATCACGGGAACAGAAGAAGAAATCGAACAACATGTCCACTTTGGATATGCAGTTCCGACAGAAGAAGCCCCCGTAATTGAAGAAGTCGTAGAAGAACAGCCCGCTGAAGAACCGGCTGAAGAACCGGCTGAAGAAGAAGCGAAGAAAGGCAAGAAATAATGACAACCGTATCCGACCTCAGGTCACGGGTGGAGCTCTATAGACCCGCCGTCGAGTCTGACGGTCAGGGCGGCTATGACGAACGTATGGACTTTGTGAACACCGTATGGGCTCAGGTCCTGAAGCCGAGGTTCTGGGACGGAGAAGCGGGCGGCGGTCCTGTAGCGGGTATTACCCAGGGCATTACGATTCGATATCGTGAGGACGTCGGGTACGACTGGCAGGTCGACTATAAAAACGTACGGTACCGCATCATTCATATCGAATACGGCGAACGCCGAGATATGATGACGCTGACGTGTACAGCCGTCGAACATCATGGATAGGAGAGCCTTATGTATATTAAGACGAATCTTGATGACGTGACCTTCAAGGCGACGGCTGACCTGTCGAAGTTTAATGACCTGACGAAGGAGCGGATCCGCGACGTCGTACGACAGAAGGCTGCTGAAGTCCAGGCTAAGGCGATTGAGCTTGTGCCGAAGGACACGGGACGGCTCGCCAGTCAGATTCATCTGGAGTTTATTAATTCCGAGAAGACGACTGCGGCTAAGGTCTACACGAAAAACAAGATAGCGCACTTCATCGAATACGGGGCAGGCGGTGCGGTCATCGTACCGAAAAAGAAGAAAGCCCTTGCCCCCGGAGCGACGGGTTGGTTCATGGCGAAAGCCGTTATACCGGCTCGCGCGGCTCATCCGTTCATGAAGCCCG
>QWCZ01000448.1_pt1 | contig 20248 bp, 18 predicted proteins | sample 1972651 | NCBI WGS metagenome assembly QWCZ01 (sample SAMN09866695, study PRJNA288562) | Human oral metagenome isolate pre1_saliva, whole genome shotgun sequencing... | isolation source: mouth | host: Homo sapiens | place: USA: California
AGTTCGTCGTGGACGATGGAGACGACCTGCTGGCCGGGGTTGAGAGCCTTGGAGCGGGCCGCACCGTAGGCCTTCTCGCGAACCTGGGAGGTGAACTGACGAACGACGGGAAGGGCGACATCCGCCTCGATGAGGGCGCGGCGGATATCGGAAATCGCCTGATCGACGTCGGACTCGGTCAGGACCCCGCGACTGCGCAGGGTGCGGAAGGATTGGGTCAGGCGGTCTGACAGGTTTCCAAACACGTGTGTTCTCCCAAGATGGCTACAGTACTAGGTCAGGTTAGCGCACCTCGGCCCCGGTCGTGTGACCGGGGCCGAGGATAGTGGCGTGGTGAGTGGGTGCTTAGGCGCGGCCCACGATTGCGTCGACGAAACCCTGCGGGTCGAAGGGTGCCAGATCGTCCGCACCTTCGCCGAGGCCGACGAACTTCACGGGAACGCCCAGGGCCCGCTGGACCGAGACAACGATGCCGCCCTTCGCGGATCCGTCAAGCTTGGTCAGCACAATGCCGGTCACTCCGGTCGCTTGCGCGAACACCTCCGCCTGCTTCATACCGTTCTGGCCGGTGGTGGCGTCCAGGACCAGGAGGACCTCGGAGACGGGGGCCTGCTTTTCCATGACGCGCTTGATCTTGCCAAGCTCATCCATGAGTGTGGACTTGTTCTGCAGACGGCCCGCCGTGTCGACGAGGACGACGTCGACGTCGCGCGCAATGCCCTCGCGCACAGTCTCGAAGGCGACGGATGCCGGGTCGGCACCTTCTCGATCGCTGCGCATAACGTCGACACCCACGCGCTCGCCCCACGTGGCGAGCTGGTCGGCGGCGGCGGCGCGGAACGTGTCAGCAGCGCCCAGGAGGACGGACTTGTCCTCCGCGACGAGGATGCGCGCGAGCTTACCGACGGTCGTCGTCTTGCCGGTACCGTTCACACCAACCATGAGGACGACGGCTGGCTTGGACGTTCCGTCCGCCTCGGGGCGGGTCAGATCAAGAGAGCGGTCCATGTCGGGGCCGACGACGGCCAGGAGTTCCTCGCGCAGGATCTCGCGGATGCGCGCCTCGTCAGTCGTGGACTCGACGGCGACGCGGCGCTTGAGCGCCTCCATGAGGGAGTCGGTCGCTTCCAGGCCGAGGTCCGCGATGAGCAGGGACTCCTCGATTTCTTCCCAGTCTGCGGCACTGAGCTGGCCTCGGCTGAGAACTCCGAGAATCACGCGGCCAAGTGCGCCGGAGGAAGCGAGACGTTCACGCAGGCGCTCCATGCGCCCGCGCACGGGTTCGGGCCGTTCGACGGTCGGCTCGGCGGTGATCTCCGCTTCAGCCGGGGCGGCGGATTCTTCCGATGCCTCGGGACCGGCGCGAGGCCGCTCTGGGCTTTCCTCATCGGCTTGCGTCGGCGTTGGGCTCTCGCCGGTGGCGGGCACCTGGGGCTGGGCCGGGACCGAAACGTCGTCGGACGGGCGCTGACGCGAGCTGACGACCAGGCGGATGACCAGGCCGACCAGCACGGCGAGCACCAGGCCGACGACGACTGCCCACGGCGTTTGAAGGAATGAAACAAATGCGTCCATGGGGCCATTATCCCCCATGGACGCATCCGGATGAAAGCGTGAGACCCACCAGGTGCGTTACTGCCCCTGCGCCTTGCCTCGCGAGCCGCCACCGTGCTTGTTTCCCTTGCCGTTGCGGTCGAATCGACCACTGACACGCCCGGTGACATTTTCGAGGCGGTCGACGCCGGGCAGCCGATCAGCATCGAAGTACGCGCTAGAAGAATCAGCGGTGCTCAAGAGAGCATCCAGTGAGGCCGTACGCGGAACCACAGGACCATCGGAAGACGACGAGGCACGCTTGGGTAAGGAATGCGTGCGCACATCCTGCGTGATTTCTTCGCGCTCACGTTTGATGACACCCTTCCAGTCGTCGGCGCTGCGTCGCGACAGCGCGAGGACGGCCACAACACCGGCCGCGACGACGATAACCAGAATGACAGTCACAACGAGAATCAGCGTACCCTCAAGCATGTCTTCATCCTGCCCTACCAACCCCATTTAATGCGACGAAGCCACCCGAAGCTGACAGCATTGTGACGATGTTGTCATGGGGGCCAGGAACGCATGTTCCTGGCCCCCATGTACGTACGGTGTACGTCAGTCGAGGTAGTCGCGCAGCACCTGCGAACGCGAGGGGTGACGCAGCTTCGACATCGTCTTGGATTCAATCTGGCGGATGCGCTCACGCGTGACGCCATAAACCTTACCGATCTCATCGAGCGTCTTAGGCTGGCCATCACCCAGGCCAAAACGCATGGAGACGACGCCGGCCTCGCGCTCCGACAGCGTGTCGAGGACGTGGTGGAGCTGTTCCTGAAGCAGGGTGAAGGATACGGCGTCGGCAGGCACGATAGCCTCGGAATCCTCAATGAGATCACCGAACTCCGAATCGCCGTCCTCGCCCAGCGGAGTGTGCAGCGAGATGGGTTCACGGCCATACTTCTGGACCTCGACGACCTTCTCGGCAGTCATGTCGAGTTCCTTCGCCAGTTCCTCAGGGGTGGGTTCACGTCCCAGGTCCTGCAGCATCTGGCGCTGGACACGGGCAAGCTTGTTAATGACCTCAACCATGTGCACGGGGATGCGGATCGTGCGAGCCTGGTCGGCCATCGCTCGGGTGATCGCCTGACGGATCCACCACGTGGCGTAGGTCGAGAACTTGTACCCCTTCGTGTAGTCAAACTTTTCGACCGCGCGAATAAGACCGAGGTTACCTTCCTGAATGAGGTCCAGGAACTGCATGCCGCGACCGGTGTAGCGCTTAGCCAGCGACACGACCAGACGCAAGTTGGCCTCGAGCAGGTGGTTCTTCGCCTGCTGACCATCCTGGGCCAGGAAGTGCAGCTCGCGACGCTCGCGGCTGGTCATCTCGTCGGCCTGGTTCTTCAACTTGTACTCGGCGTACAGGCCAGCCTCAATGCGGCGGGCCAGGTCGACTTCCTGCTCGGCGTTCAACAGGGAGACCTTGCCGATCTGCTTGAGGTAGTCCTTCACAGGGTCGGCGGTCGCGCCAGCGACCGTCACCTGCTGGACGGGCTCGTCGGTCTCGTCGGAGTCGGAGACGACGAATCCACCCTTGACGTGAATGCCGGCGTTCGTGCGTTCGCGCAGCGCGGCACCCTCGGCTGCCTTCGTCTCTTCCTCCTCAGGCTCCTCTTCGCCCTCGGTCACATCATCGTCGTTGGTATCGGTGTCCAGGTCCGGATCCTCAAGGTCCTCGCCCGTGGGATCAAAGTCTTCTTCCGCGACCTCGAGATCCGGCGTCACCTCCTCGACAACCTCCGCGTCCTTCTTCTTGCGGCCGCGAGGTTTCTTGGCGGCGGGCTTCTTCTCCTCGGCACCCTCCGCTGCCTGCTTCGCGGTCTTCTTGGGAGCGACCTTCTTCGCGGGAGCTTTCTTCGCGGCGGACTTCTTGGCGGCGGGCTTCTTCTCCTCGGTGCCCGAGGCTGCCTCAGCCTTCGCAGTCGACGCGGCCTTCCTGGTGCGCGTCGTCTTCCTCGCGAGGGCTTTCACCTCCGGGGCGTCCTCAGTCGTCGCGGAGTCCTTTGCCGAAGCGCGCGATGCACTCACACGGGTCCCTTTCATTGATGGGTATGCAAAACAGCGCCGATTGCAAATCGGCATACCATCACCAGTTTAGTGCTTTGCTCGATAGTTTTCCTGACGGTAGGTGTGACGCTTCCCTGCCTAAGGCCCGCGCGTACCCTCGCCCGTCAGTTACAGTGACCACATGAGTCTGAGCAAGAGTTTCTCCGTGCTGCGTCCCCACATCGACGAGGCGACCACGACCGCCCTGGCACGCCTCCTTGCCCGCGCGGGCGCGACACCGCGCTCGTCCGCATTCTCCGAGGCCGTAGTTTCCTCGGCGGAAGGAGGCAAACGCTTCCGTGCTCTCATGGCCCACGTCGGCTGGTCACTGAGTTCGGGCAGACCCCTGTCGGAGGCGCGCCTGCCCCACCTGGCCGCCGCACTCGAGCTCTACCAGGCCAGCGCCCTCGTCCACGACGACATCATCGATCATGCGGATGAGCGGCGCGGTGCACCGACGCCTCACCGCCGCCTCGCAGACCTCCACCGGGGCGCGGGATGGATCGGGTCATCAGGGACCTTTGGCCGCAACGCCGCGATTCTCGTAGGAGACTTCCTCTTCTCGGCAGCGAGCGCCGAGGCCGACGAACAGGCGTTGGACCTGCCCGAAGCGAATACGCGCGCTTTCGCTCGCAGCTTCGCCGACATGCACGCTGAGGTTGCACTGGGCCAGTACCTCGACATCATGGCCGAACAGAGTCCGCTGGACCCCCGGCGCGCCGACGCGCTGAGCGCAGCCGATTCCCTCGATGTCGCCCTGCACAAGTCCGCACACTATTCCGTCGTGCGTCCCGCCCAGCTCGGCGCGATCTGCGGAGCCAACTCGACACACGTCATCGACGAACTGACCGACACCCTCGATGCAATCCTGACGCCTTGGGGGCTGGCCTTCCAGCTGCGCGACGACGACCTCGGCGTCTTCGGAGACCCAACAGTCACCGGCAAGCCGGCCGGGGACGACCTGCGCGAGGGCAAGCGAACCGTCCTGCTTGCCCTGACCTGGGCGGCCTCCTCCCCCGCCGAGCGCACAGCTCTCGCGAACGTACTCGGGGTTGCTGAGGCCTCGGCCGACGAGATCGCGGTCGCGACACAGATCGTCGAACGCAACGGACGCAGCACACACGAGGCTGAGATTGCGAACCTCGTCGCACAAGGACACCGCGCGCTTGACGCGTCAGCCTTCGGCGACGAGGCATCCGCCATGCTGCGTGAACTCTGTGATATCCTCACCGCCCGGCGCGCCTAGGCACCGGGAGGCGAGGGCATCAGAACGCCAGGGTCGAGGCGATGCGATTGACGCGGTGGTGACGACCCGAGGTGAGCGCGTCGATGGGGCGTTCACCCAGCTCGTCCTGCACGGTGTACAACCAGGCCAGGGACTCCTCGGGCGTGAAGCCGTCATCGGCCAGGAGGGTCAGCGTCCCCTGCAGGAAGGGCAGCGGTTCCCAGCCGTTCTCACCCTTCACGATGATGTCGCGGGGTACCCCGCGTTCGCCGGACGCGAAGCGGGCCTCGATCAGGACGCGGTCACGAATCAGCTGTTTGAGGCGGCGTTCCTCAATACCGAGCAGACGGCACACCTCGTCGGTGGATAACAGGGTCATATCAGCACTGGTCATGACCGCAACACTACCGCATCGCTGCGCCGCACCGGTGTCTACACTTCCAATGATTTGCCGAAAACTCCCATAGAATCAACACAGTGAGCGACGAGAAAACACACGACCAAACTGACCCACTGATCGGCCGCCTGATTGATCAGCGATACCGGGTCACGCGCAGACTGGCGCGCGGCGGCATGGCGACCGTATACGTCGCCCAGGACGAACGCCTGGAGCGACCCGTGGCCCTAAAGGTCATGCACCCCTACCTCGCTGAATCCGATGCCTTCGTCGAGCGCTTCCACCGAGAGGCGCGCGCCGCAGCCCGCATCGTTCACCCGGGCGTCGTCTCTGTCTTCGACCAGGGAGTCGTCTCAGGCCAGGGTTTCCTCGTCATGGAGCTCATCGATGGGACCAACCTGCGCGCACTCCTAAATGCCCAGGGCGCGTTCACGATTCCGCAGGCACTGCGCTACACGACCGACATCCTCGAAGCTCTGCGCGCAGCCCACCGCATGGGCGTCATCCACCGCGACATCAAACCCGAGAACATTCTTGTTCCCACCGATGGCCCCGCGAAGGTCGCCGACTTCGGCCTGGCTCGCGCGGTCTCGAAAGGGTCGACGTCCGCCACGGGCAACATGCTGGGAACAGCCGCCTACATCGCGCCCGAGATCGCCCAGACAGCCAAAGCTGACGCACGCTCCGACCTGTACTCCGTTGGCATCATGCTCTACGAGATGCTCACCGGTGCCGTGCCGTGGGCTGACGAATCACCCCTGCAGATCGTCCACCACCACGTCTCGGACGACGTTCCGAGCCCCTCGGCCGGCCTTCCGTGGATTCCCCGCGAGATCGACGACCTCGTCGCCGCGCTCACCGCACGCGACCCCGCGAACCGATGCACCGACGCGTCCGACGCCCTCGACCTGGTGGCACGGGCTGCAGCATCCATTCCCTCCGACATTGTCAACCGTCGCGCCGAGGTAGCACGCGAGGACAGCCGAAGCGGTTCCGGGACAACCGCCTTGAACACGGAGGTCATGCCCACCCATCTCACGCAAGCGATGCCCGCCCCCGCCGTCACCACCGCGACTGCTCTCCCCGCCGCGACCGCCGTCACCACCGTGCATACCTCCACCTCGACCGAGACCCCTTCCGCGGGCGAACTTCCTGCGAAGATGTCCACGCGAGCGATACTCCTGGCTGTCATCGCCTTTCTGCTCATCGTCGCCGCCAGCTTCGGCGGGAGCTGGTGGTGGACCGAATATGGTCCCGGCTCTTACCTGACGATGCCCACCACAACGGGACGGGACCTGACAGACGTGCAGGCAGACCTGGGTGCCATCGGACTGGCTTCTTCCGTTGAAGAGGAGTTTTCTGACGACGTCCAATCCGGCATTGTCACCCACTCCGACCCGGACGGCGGCAGCTCCGTGCATAAGAGCACGAACGTCCAGCTGTACGTCTCCAAGGGCATCGACATGAAGGACGTTCCAAACGTCGTCGGAAAGGGACAGGACGAGGCCTCGCGTACCCTGACAGACGCCGGGCTTGCCTTGGGCGCTGTCACTGATGCCTACTCCGAAGACGTTCCCCCAGGTCAGGTCATCTCCCAGTCCGTCGCAGCGGGCACCTCACTGGCCCACGACTCCACGGTCGACGTCGTCCTATCCAAGGGCCGCGAACCCCGGACCGTGCCCACCCTGACCGGCAAGGGTGCTTCCGCCGCCAAGAGTTCGATCGAGGCCCTCGGCCTCGTTGCCTCACCCACCGAGGCCTACTCCGACACAGTCCCCGAGGGACAGGTGATCTCCCAGCAGACCCGCGAGGGTTCCACCGTGTACCGTGGCGACTCCGTCTCCTACACCGTATCCAAGGGACCCGAGATGGTCACCGTTCCCGACGTCGTTGGCCTTCAGCGTCAGGAAGCGCGCAACAAGCTCGAAGGAGCCGGGTTCACCGTCCAGGAAGACCTGATCCTCGGAGGCTTCTTCAACACCGTGCGCTCGTCCGACCCCGCCGGCGGCAGCAAGGTCAAGAAGGGGTCGACCGTGACGATCTCCGTCGTGTGACGCCACGTCACGGCGACTATCCGCCGCTCGCCGCGCTCACCGCACGCGGGGTGCCTCGAGCACAGAAAGATCCCCGGCCTCGTCCACATGAATGAATGAACGAGGCCGGGGATCCTCTCTCCGCGATAGCTCACTCCTCGTGGGAGGAACCCCTCGCCAGATACTGAGCGACCTGGAATGCCATCTCCAGGCTCTGCTGGTGATTCAAACGAGGATCGACGAGCGTCTCGTAACGATCACGCAGCGACTCGTCGTCGATATGCTCGGAGCCGCCAATCACCTCGGTGACGTCGTCACCGGTGAGTTCGACGTGCAGGCCGCCCGGCACAGTGTCCGCTGCCTCGTGCGCCTCGAAGAAGCCACGGACCTCGTCCATGACCGTCTCAAAACGACGCGTCTTATATCCGGTCGACGACGTGATCGTGTTGCCGTGCATCGGATCCGTCATCCACGTGATCGGTCGGCCATCCTCGCGCGCCGCCTCAAGCAACGGAGGCAGCACCTCACGGATGCGTTCCGCACCCATGCGCGTGATGAAGGACAGGCGTCCCTCCTCGCCATCCGGGTTGAGGCGGTCGATGAGCGAGAGCATCTGATCGCGTGTCGTGGACGGACCAAGCTTGACCCCAATCGGGTTACGCACGCGCGACAGCAGCTCGATATGAGCGCCCTCCTCCTCGCGCGTCCGCTCCCCCACCCACAGGAAGTGGGCAGACGTGTTGTAGGGCTCGCCCGTACGCGAATCAATGCGCGTCATCGCCGACTCATACTCCAGAAGCAAAGCCTCATGCGAGGAATACAGGTCCACGTCGCGCAGCGTCTCAAAATCAACGCCCGCTGCTCCCATGAACTTGATCGCGCGGTGAATGTCGGCGGCCAGCGACTCGTAGCGCGCATACGCCGGATTCGACATGAAGCCCTGATTCCAACGGTGTACCTGCCGCAGATCCGCATAGCCGCCCTTCGTGAAGGCGCGGATCAGGTTCAGCGTCGACGCCGCATGGTTATACAGGGACAGGAGGCGCTGCGGGTCGGGCTCGCGCGCCTCGGGAGTGAACTCGAACGAGTTGACCGCGTCGCCGCGATAGCTCGGCAGCGTCACGCCGTCGCGCGTCTCCAGGTCGGAGGAACGAGGCTTGGCGTACTGCCCCGCGATACGACCAACCTTGATGACCGGCAGCGACGCACCGTACGTCAGGACAACAGCCATCTGCAGCAGCGTCTGGATCTTCAAACGCACGTGATCGGCAGTCGCCTCCGCGAAGGTTTCGGCGCAGTCTCCACCCATCAGCACGAAAGCCTCGCCGCGGGACGCCGCACCCATCCACGTGCGCAGGTCATCGACCTCGCCCGCGAACACGAGGGGCGGCTGACGGCGCAGCTGAGCCGTCACCTCGGACACGGACTCGGCATCCGCGTACGAGGGCTGTTGGGCCGCGTCCAGGCCGCGCCACGTATCCCAGGGAGCGCGCTCCCCGGACTCGGGCGACCACAGACGCTCAGGGACGCGGCGGGGAGTGATGGAAGGAATCACGCGAAGCGACTCACTCGCCAGCCGGCTCGACGCTCTGGCCGATCTCGGCCATCATCTCGAGGAACCACGGAGCCGAGATGTCGAAGGGCTTGCCACCCGCGATGCGCGGGAACGGGATAGCCTTCAGACGATCGTTGTCCTCTTCGTCGTGACCGATGACGCCGGACTCGCCCTTGAACGCGCACTCGACGGCCAGGTCGGTCATCGACTTGATCAGGCGCAGGTCGTCGGCGTTGGCGCGCGAGGAACGCGAGAAGTAGCCAGACTTCTGAACCATGACCTTCTCAGCGTCGATCTTCTCGGCGAACTGCTTGGCGAACCACTGGCCGGGGTTGATTGTGTCGAGCTTGACGTGGCCGAAGGGGTCGCGCTGGACCTCGCCACCGGCAGCCTCGATCTCCGCGATGATCTCGGGGACGCCAGCACCCTCAGACAGGAAGATGTTGACGTTGCCCTGCTCGTCCATGATCGCCTTGAGGCGCTTGGCCTCGGCGTCCAGATCGATCTTCATCTCGGGCACGAAGATGGCGTGGATGTCCCAACGCTCCTTCGACAGGCCGATCGAGGGCACCCACTCCTGGGTCTTGAGCCACTCGTGGTAGCGGTGCGAACCCGCAGCGGTCAGCCACCCGCAGTGGCGGCCCATGATCTCGTGGATGATGAGCATGCGGGGGTTGGAGCGATGCTCACCGATAACGTTCTGGGAGTACTCCGACACCTCTTCGGCGGCGGTCCAAGCGCCGAGGGACTGACGGATCGGCACCACGTCATTGTCGATGGTCTTGGGCAGGCCCACGACGGTCAGGTGGTAGTCGTGCTCCTCCAGGTAGGCAGCAAGGTCGGCGGCCGTCGTATTGGTGTCGTCGCCACCGATGGTGTGCAGGACATCAACGCCGTCGGTGCGCAGCTGCTCGGCAGCCTTCTGCAGCGGATCCTCATCCTCGGCGACGAGGCCGCGCTCGACCAGGTTCTTCTTGTTCGTCAGCTTGACGCGGGAGTTACCGATCGGGGAGCCGCCGTAGCGGTGGAGGACGGCAGCGTGCTTACGAGCCTCCTCATCCACCAGCACGTAGTTGCCGGTGAGCAGGCCGTGGTAGCCATTCTGGTAAGCGATGATCTCAACGGAGGGATCAATTTCGTTGTAGCGCTCGATGAGTCCACCGACAGCGGAGGACAGGCACGGGGCGAAGCCACCTGCGGTCAGCAGGGCAACACGACGGACCGACATGAATGTCACCTTTCTCAGGTTGGTTAGGTACGGCCCCGCGCAGATAGACGAGCCGCGACACCCCGGCTGCCCGATGGGGCTGCCTAGTGCATGGACCCGCGCGTGAGCAGGGCACAGTTCATTCTACCTGGCCCGTGTCACGTTTCGCCAAGGACGCCCGTCCCACGGAACGATGCTGAAGCATCGTCCCGCGAGAGGCGATTACTTGGAGGAATCCTCCTTGTTCTCCTCCTCCGACGGTTCTTCTTCGGGAGCGGTCGGCACGGGCACATCGGGAGCCGTGCGTCCGCCCGGGGCGGTGCGGCCGTTGGAGGGAACCGGCCCCTCGAACGCGCCCTCGGCTGCCAGCTGGGCCTTAACATCCGCGGCGTACAGGTCGACGTACTCCTGGCCGGACAGCAGCATCAGGTTGTACATGATTTCATCGGTGATGGCGCGCAGCACGTAGCGGTCCTTGTGCAGGCCCTTGTAGCGCGAGAAATCGAGGGGTTCACCGATGACCATTCCGATGTTGGTGCGCGAGGGGATCCTCTGGCCGATCGGCTGGGCAGCGTGCGTGCCGATCATGGCAACGGGGATGACGGGCGCGCCAGACAGGAGGGCCAGGCGGGCAACGCCGGTCTTGCCACGGTAGAGGCGACCGTCGGGGCTACGCGTACCCTCGGGGTAGATACCGAAAAGCTCACCCGAGCGCAGGCGCTTGAGTCCGGCGTTGAGCGCAGCCTCGGAGGCGCGTCCACCGGTGCGATCCACGGGGATGGTGCCGACCGCACGCATGAACTCCTTGGTCATCCAGCCCTTCACACCGGTGCCGGTGAAGTAGTCTGCCTTGCCCATGAAGACGACTTCGCGGTCAAGCATCATGGGCAAGAACACGGAGTCCCACACGGCATTGTGGTTGGAGGCCAGGATGGCGGGTCCCTCGGCGGGGACGTTTTCCTTGCCTCGAATCCACGGGTGATACGCAGCCTTCAGAACGGGACTGCCGGTCGCTTTGAGTGCCTGGTAGAACGCCACTGTGACTCCTCAATTGTCAGCGGGCGCGCGGGCGCGCGTTCGAATTAGTATCAACTCTATGACGAAAGAGACTCACGTGCGCAATTGTTCAGGAAGCATCGCGCCCGTGGGGTCGGACAAACGCTATGCTCGCGAGCTTGTTTCTGACACATTGTCTCGTAGTGCGAGACCGGAGGTTCAGCTGAGCCTCGACGCTGTGGGTACCCCGGCCTCGGACGGGCACTGGGTGGTCGTCGACCTGGAGACGACGGGTCTGGGCGGCGGAGCGGAGATCACGGAAATCGGCGCGGTGCGTGTGCGAGGCGGGTGCCTTGCCGACGAGTTCTCCTCACTCGCGCGTCCCTGCGCGCCAATTCCCCCGTTCATTACCTCCCTGACGGGCATCACTCCCGCGATGGTCGCCGATGCTGATCCTATCGGACCGGTGTTGGAACGCTTTCTTGAATGGTCGGGCCTGGAGAGCGAGGATGCGCCTGTGCTCGTCGCTCACAACGCGTCCTTCGACGTCGGGTTCCTGCGCCGAGCGGCGTGCGCGTCGGGGCGTCCCTGGCCGAAGGTCCGGGTTGTGGACACGCTCGGCTTGGCACGCTTAGCACTGCCCCGTCCGCTCGTGCGCAACCACAAGCTCGGAACCATCGCCTCGTACTTTGGAACCACGACAGTCCCGGAGCACCGCGCACTCGGGGATGCTCGCGCGACGGCCGAGGTGTTACTCGGCTTCGTAGACCTCCTGGCCTCGGCGGGCGTCACCGACGTGGAGGACCTGCTGGTCCTCAGCGATGCAGCTCCCTCCCGCCGCCCCGCCACGCCGTCCTTCGTCGCCGAGCTGCCGAGCGCTCCGGGTGTCTATCACTTCGTCGACGTCTCGGGGGATGCGCTCTACGTCGGGTCGGCCTCGTCCCTGCGCTCGCGCGTCGGCAGCTACTACACGCGCGCGGAGAAGCGCCCGAAGGTCCAGCGCATGGTGTCCCTGGCGACCGGGGTGCGCTCTTTTCCCACTGCCTCCGTGCTGGAGGCGCGTGTGCGGGAGCTGCGCGACATCGCGGCACTGGCACCGCCATACAACTCAGCGTCGCGCAGGCAAGCCAATCAGCACTGGGTCGTGCGCGAAACAGATCGTGCCGTCGTGGTCCCCCGCATCGGCCTCTCTGAGCTACCCCGGGCACTCGGCCCCTTCGGCACGCGTGCGCACGCTTCGCGGGCGGCGAGCGCGATCATGCGGGCGCTTTCCGAGAGCGAAGACGCGCAGGCCCCCTCTTTCATCGACGAGGCCGTGGCCGCTTCGTCGCTCACCGTTCCCGAGGCCCTCACCGCGGTCATGACGCGCCTTGGTGCCCAGGGCCTCTTCGAGTCGGCAGCCCGCGCGCGCGACGAGCTCGGTGCCTACATGGCGGGCGTTGAACACGCGATGATGCGCCCGATCCTGGCGGCACCGCGCATTGTGTGGGGCGCGCACCGAGACGCGGGTGAACCCGGATGGGTCATGCATGTGGCGTCCTATGGGCGCTACATCAATTCGGTCGTGGTGCCGCCCCGAACCGACCCCGCTGCATGGATCGAAGTCCTGACATCGACGCCTGTGCTCGAGGTCGATGGACTCGCGGCACAGGCAGCATCATGGTCGGAGAGCGCGCTCATCTGCGCCGAGCTGAGCGAGCCGGGCACGCGCCTCATCGCGTGGGAGTCTCCCCTGCCGTGGGCGGCACCGATGCTCAGTCCCCTACGCGACGGGCGGCTGCGTGAACTCCTCGCTCACGCAACCACCCATCCGTATGAACGCTCACGCGCGTAGGGGCAAACAGGCTGTTAGGCGTTGGACGCGGCCACCCAGCGCTCAACCAGGCGTGCTCCGACACCGTCCGCGAGAGCAGCAAGACCACGATCAACCGCGACGCGCATGCGCTCCTCAAAGTCGGCGGGACCAACCGGGTTGTCCAGGCCCTCCCAGGCCAGGATGCCCGCACCAACGTTGAGGGCGACGGCGTCGCGCACGGCGTCTGCTCCACCACCCGAGAGGACCTCGCGGGCCACGGCAGCATTCTCAACGGCTTCGCCACCAGCCAGGTCCTCGATGGTCGCCGACGCCATGCCGAGAGAGTCACGAGCGTCGAAAGCAACCTCGCTGACGTGACCGCCGTTCACGATCCACACCTGGTTCGTATCAGTTGTCGTCAGCTCGTCAAGTCCCGTGGTCGCGCCGCGGAAGACAAGGGCGGACAGCCCGCGCGACGCGTAGACCCCCGCCATGAGGCGCGCGTTTTCTTCCTTGGCTGCCCCGATTGCGCAGGCTTGCACCTTCGCGGGGTTCGTCAGCGGACCAAGCACGTTGAAAGCTGTGGGGAAGCCGAGCGCGCGGCGCACCGGGGCGGCGAATCGCATCGACGGGTGCATCTTGTTAGCGAAAAGGAACGCGATGCCGACCTCATCGAAAATGGAGCGCAGCTGATCGACCTCGACGTCCAGGTTGACGCCCAGCGCCTCGATCACGTCGGCAGAACCGGACTTTGACGTGGACGCCCGATTACCGTGTTTAACGAGGGGAATGCCCATCGCGGCCAGCACGATCGCGGACATGGTCGAAATGTTGACGGTCTTGTAGCCGTCCCCGCCCGTACCGACGATGTCGAGGGCGCGGCTGGGCAGGTCCACGCGCTGCGCGTGATCCTGCATGCCATCAGCGAGGCCGTGGATCTCCTCGACCGTGGCTCCCTTGATCGCCATGGCAGTCAGGAAGGAGGCGAGGCGGGCTTCACCCAGCTCACCGCTCATCACCTGGTCCATGAGCCAGTAGGACTGGTCGTAGTCCAGAGCCTCACCGGCGATGAGGGAAGCGATGATCGGACCCCATTCGCGCCGGCTCATCGAGCCGCCCCACGCAAGACCTCGGCGACAGTTTCCTGAAGGATAATCGGGTCAATCGGGTCGGAAACCGTGGCGGTGGCACCGGCCCAGGTGGCCAGCCATTCGTCCTGGGGGCGCGCCGTCAGGAAAATGATCGGGGGAACGCCATCGCGGGTCTCCTGGAGATCCTGGGCGACGGACATGCCCCCCTCCTTCTTCGACTCGGCGTCGAGGACGAGCAACGCAAAATCCTGCTGGTCGAAGGCGTCGCGCACGCCGAAACCGGTGGCGGCCTCCACCCATTCAATGCGGGGCGTGTCCTTAGACGCACGCAGACCGATGCCGTTGATGACGGCGGTGCGCTTGTCCTTATCGTCGCTGAAAACCAAGATTCGAACGGTTTCGTCGCTCATGGAAGCTCTCCTTGCGTGTGTGGCGTAAATAGACGCGTTGGCCACATTCTAACGGGTTGCGGGCGGCTCCCCCACTGGGAGCCGCCCGCAACCGTTGACTGGAATCAAGTCGAAGTCGATCACTCCATCGAGGATACGCCGACGATATCGACGATCATGACGCTCGCCTGAGCCGAAGCGCCCGACTGCCCGTTCGTGCTGGGAATGGGGGTGACCAAGAGGAGACGGGAACCAACCGTGTACCCGGCCAGACCGGCATCGGTCACGGGAGCTTCTTCAATCGCCTGCGCCCAGGTCGACTCAGTCTGTCCCTGCGCTCCGAATCCACCAGCGACCGCCTTGTACAGGAACGTCTGGCCGTTCGCCAGCTCCTCGCCACTTCCCTTGTAGACCGTGTAGATCTTGCGTTCGGTCGGGATGCTCTGAGACTCGTCAATCGTGAGGGTGGGCTCGACGCCCGCGTCACCGGACACGGTGATACCGGCAGGCAGTTCCTCGCCGGTCGCAGTCGCGCCGGTCAGGACAGATGCATCGGCGATCTTCTGAGTGCTCGCTGCCAGGATGTCAACCACGAACACCAGCGTGGAGTTCGCCGGGATCGAGGCGTTTGCCTGGGAACCGTAGCCGAGCGAGGAAGGAATAACCAGCTCGACGCGATCACCGACGTGCGTGTGTGCCAGGCCGTAGCCCCATCCCTTGACGACCTTACTGAGGGGGAACTCGATCGGCTGGCCCTTCGTGTAGGAGGAATCGAAGACGGTGCCGTTCCACAGCGCGCCAACGTAGTTGACCTTCACCGTCGCACCGGGGCACACGAGCGCACCATCACCCTGCTTGAGGGTCTTCACCAGGACCTTGTCGGTGGGTTCAGAACCCGTTCCCGCGGCGATGACGGGGGTGTCGTCGCCCGTGACACCGGGGAAAGACCCCTTTCCGGAGCGGTCAACGAACTTCTGCTGGTCCGCGGAGTCGTCGGTCGCACACGCGGAGTAGTCGATCTCGCTTGCCGAGACTGCGGGAGACGCGGACGACGTCGTGTTGGACGAGGATGTCAGGTCGGTGCAGGCGGAGAGGCCAAGTGCGAGGGCAACAGCGCCAGCGAGGGCGCCGAAGCGGCGCAGGGAGGACATCATGGGTAGGAGTCTCTTTCGGCTCAGTGGAAGGATTCGCCGCAGGCACAGGTGTTCTGGGCGTTCGGGTTGTCGATCGTGAAGCCCTGACGCTCGATGGTGTCAGCGAAGTCAATCGTGGCACCGCTCAGGTAGGGCACGCTCATGCGGTCGACGACGACCTCGACGCCGTCGAAGGAACGGATGGCGTCCCCGTCGAGCATGCGGTCATCGAAGTAGAGCTGATAGATCAGGCCCGAGCAGCCACCGGGCTGCACGGCGATACGCAGGCGCAGGTCGTCGCGACCCTCCTGCTCGAGAAGGCTCTTCACCTTCGCGGCAGCGACGTCGGTGAGGATGACCTCGTGGGTGGGAGCCTGAGTTGCGGACTCGGACATGGTGCTCCTTATCGTGCTGAATAGACGTATACCCTTGACACAGTACTCCCCTGGCTGCGCCCCGCGCGAGAGGTGGAATGCGCGCTTAGCGTAACCACGTGCGCGCAATGCGCCTCCCGGCCTCGCGAAGGGCGACGCGCGCCTCCGTCTCGAAGACGCCGTGAAGTCCCCATTCGGCACGCTCCACATGGGACAGGCTGGAACGGACGGTGCAGCCGACGACCGGAAGTGCGTGCGCTCCAGCAGCTTTCGTCAGCGAGTCGAGCGTGGACGTAGCCAGCAGCGGCGAGGCCAACTCCGGTTCTGCCACAATCACCAGATCGGCGGACTCTAGCGCTTTATCGAGGATGAGGAGGTCATCGAGCAGCACTCCTGTGGGAACGATGCGCCCGCCGCTGGCGGCGATGATCGCGCCCACGCCGCCCCCCGCTCCGGATCCATAGCCGCGCGCAGGATGACCGACGGAACTCTCGATCAACTGGCGACGCCCCAGCGGCCGGTGCGCGAACGCCTGCGTCAGCAACCCCGTGAGCGCTGTGTCCTGTTCCTCAATGGGGTTGAGGTCGGGGTCAACCGCGAGCACCGAGTCGAGGCCCAACAGGGGCCGAGACGTTGAGGCGGCGCACACGAGGTCGGTGCCACTGGCCGCGACCAGTTCCTCGGCGCGCGCCAGGGCAGTAGGCAGTGCGTCGCCGCTCACCTCGGAGTCGGCCACGCCGAGCAGGCCCGCCAGGAAGCCGAGTCCGCAGTCAGGAGAGGCGTTGTGGCCGCCTTCGACGACGATCCGCGACTCCCCCAGCGCCGTCGCCACGAGCTCGCCAGCCTCACGGGTCGAGGCCACGTCGGTGGGGACGCGCACGAACGAGGCCTGGGAGCGCGAGGCGGCCACGGCCTCGTCGAAGGTGGGTCCGGCACCGAACGGAAGGATCGCCGACTCCGCGTCCGCGCAGCCGGCGAGAACACCCTGGCCGATCTCCCCCAACGCGACGCCGGTCGGCAGGAAGGGACGCGCCCCATCCCACCGACCGGCTACGACAACTCGCCTCACAGGGAGGCCAGGCGGGTCAGCAGCAGCGCCTCGGCGAGGATCGCGGCCTTCAGATCCGGGATCGACTGCGACTCGTCCTCGGAATGCGCGTTCGTCAGCGGATCCTCAACGCCCGTGACAACGACCTGCGCGCCCGGGAAGATACGCTGGAAGTCCGAAATGAACGGGATCGAACCGCCCACGCCAATGTTGACGGAGGGCACACCCCACGCCTCGGTCAGGCACTCGTGCAGAGTCTTCGTGACCGGAGAGTCCATGTCCGCCTGGTAGCCGGCACCTGCGTCCTCGCTGGTCACCTCGACGCGCGCACCGAAGGGAACGTGGGAGAGCAGGAAGTCGGCCAGCTTGGCCTGCGCCTGCGCGGGATCCACGCCCGGCACCGTGCGCATCGACAGACGGAAGCGCGTATGCGGGGCAATCGTATTTGACGCGTTAGAGACGGGGCGAGCATCGAAACCGATGACAGAGATCGACGGCTTCGTCCACATGCGGGCCGCGATATCACCGGAACCGGCCAGCTGCAGGCCCTCGACCATTCCCGCTGCCTCGCGTAGCTCCTTCTCCGGCCAATCAACATCCGCGTGATCCGAGCCACCCAGACCCGGCACCGCAACGTCGCCCTTTTCATCAAAGAGAGACGCAATCAGCATCGATGAAATCGCGACCGAATCGAGCAGGGGGCCACCAAAGGCACCCGAGTGAACCGCGTGATCCGCGACCGTGACGTCAACCGTCACGATAGCGTTACCGCGCAGCGTCGACGTGACGGCGGGTTCGCCCGGCTTCCAATTCGACGAGTCCGTCACGACGATGACGTCAGCGGCGAGTTCATCCTTGTGAGCATCCAGGAAGGCAGTGAACGACGGAGAACCGATCTCCTCCTCACCCTCGATGAAGACAACAACGTTGACGGGCAGGTCCGCGCCGAGGATGGACAGCGAACCCAAGTGGACGGTCACGCCAGCGCCATCGTCAGAGGAGCCGCGCCCGTAAATACGGTCGCCGCGCACCTCAGCTTTGTAGGGATCCATGCTCCAACGGCTCAGCTCACCCACCGGCTGCACGTCGTGGTGGGCGTACAGGAGGACGGTCGGTGCTCCCTCAATGTGGGGCGTGTGGGCGACAACGGCGGGCTTGCCCTCCGTGCCATCCTCGGCCGTCTCGCGCAGGACCTTCGCAGCCAGTCCCAGAGCCTCAAAACGCTCCCTCAGATGCTCGGCACTGCGCTCCAGGTCAGCCGCGTGAGCCGGGTCCGACGACACCGACGGAATAGCGACCAGCTGCGTGAGCTCCTCCAGGAGAGACGGGAAAGCAGCCTCGAGGCGCTCCCTTAAAACGGACGTCGACAATTCATGTGAAGTTTCAGCCATACGCCCAGGGTAGACCATGACAGTGCACGGCGGGGGGCCTATCGGCTAGCCTTGGAGCGTGTTTGGACAAAACAAAAACAACAGCGACGAGACCTCGACGACCGTCGAACCCGTCTCGACCACGCCCGGCGGCAAAAAAGGTCGCCCCACGCCGAAGCGCAAGCAGGCCGAGGCCGCCCGCCTTCACCCCCTCGTACCCGCCGACCGCAAGGAAGCAAAGCGGGCAGCGAGGGCAGCGCGCAACGCCCGATGGGAAGCCGAACAGCGCGCCCTGGTAACGGGTGATGAGAAGCATCTGCCCGCGCGCGACAAGGGAAGCGCACGCCGCTTTGTGCGCGACTACGTCGATGCCCGTCACTCGTTCTCCGAGTGGGTTCTCCTCGTCATGATGGCCTCCATCATCCTCATCATGATCCTCTCGCTCTTTGGCAACACAATCCCCGAGCAGACGCAGGTCTACATCCTCTACGGCTCCACGATCCTCATGTACGGTGCCTTCATCGTCACCGGCGTCGAGGCCATGCTCGTGTGGCGTAAGATCAAGGCCGCCTTCACGCAGGGCTATCCCCGCGACGAGATCCCGCGCGGCACCGGCTACTACACCTTCTCGCGCATGATCATGCCGCGCCGCTGGCGCTCCCCGCGCCCCCAGGTAGCACGCGGAGAGTTCCCCAAGTAACCCCCACGGCATTCTCACTCGCGGCCCCACACCCATCCACAGGGTGCGGGGCCGTGAGTGTTATTTCCACAGGCCTGCCACGTGTCGCCCCGCTATCCACAGGGTGGCGCACGCGGCTGGAGTTGAGCGGGTCCAGGGCGCGATCCTGACATACATGCGGCACCAACGCCGCCTCTACCGGAAGGACACCGCCATGCGCGTCTCACTCACGCTCACCGCCACCTCGCAGGTCCACATCGATGACGAGGACACATCGGTGATGCTCCACGCTACCCCCACCGGCGAGGCCACCACGGCCTCGACCGTTCCCATCCCCACAGACGACCTGACCGATTGGGTCCCCGACTCCGCGCAGGACACCACGGCCTCGGTGCAAACGGAACCCGGCGTCGAATCTCCGTATGAGGACCCCACCGAGGAGGGACCGGTGCGCGAGGGCATGTACGGGCCCATGCACTGGCTCGACGACCGCCACGTAACGGCGTTACTCGCTCCCTACATCTGCGACGGATGGGACACAGGCGACTACGCGCGCTTCGCTGATCTGTCGGGCGAGGAGGCACGCAGGCTGCGCACGCTCCTACCTCCGCTCGCACGCGATGACCGACAGAACAACGCGCCGCGCATCTCCGACCTGCTGCGCGCTGCCACCCGAATCGACGGTCTCACGCTCGAAGGATATGTTATCCGCGCTCCCCGCTGGGACGAGCGCGTCAGCATCGACACCGTATGCGTCCCAGAGTCCGCAATCATCGCCCACACCGGACGTCCCATTGACGACGCCTCCTGTCCGGCGTACGAACACTGGCTGACCCTCGCTCAGGTCCTCGGGCTGGGAGCCGACGCCGTCCCTCCCGACGAGATGCGATTCCTCGTGCGAGACGCATCATCCACACGCTGGTGGTGGGCATGGTGGGACTAATCAACTACCCTTGGAGCTATGATCCGACGCGCGTACAACTGGACCTTCCGACACTTCATTTCGCGTTCTGACCCGGAGCAGGCACACCACCTGGGCCTGGGTGCGATCTCCCTCGCAGGGCGCTGCGCTCTCACGCGGGGACTCATGCGGGCCACCCTGGGCTACATGGACCCCCTGCGTCGACCGACCCGCATCGTCGGCGGTGTCGAGGTCCCGCTCATGCTGGGCCACCGCGAGCTGCCCTCGCGCCTCGGCCTGGCGGCCGGCATGGACAAGGACGCCGAAGCCGTCCTGGGCATGAGCGCCCTGGGCTACGCCTTCGTCGAGATCGGCACCGTGACGCCGCGCCCGCAGCCGGGCAACGAAGC
>QWCZ01001393.1_pt1 | contig 20230 bp, 22 predicted proteins | sample 1972651 | NCBI WGS metagenome assembly QWCZ01 (sample SAMN09866695, study PRJNA288562) | Human oral metagenome isolate pre1_saliva, whole genome shotgun sequencing... | isolation source: mouth | host: Homo sapiens | place: USA: California
CATGAACAAAGACAATGCTAATTTCTGCAAAACACTCACACTCAATGGAGAGGAAGAATTTCCTCAGATTATTAAGTATCTTGAATCGCACCCCGACCATATCGTATATGGCGAATGGCTTGGTGCCGAGGGTGAGCGATTCCCTGGTCACATCAAAGATTATCTTAATCACGGATTTTTCATCTTTGACGTATTTGACACAACAACGGACGAGTATATTCCATATGATACCTATAAGAGTGAATTTGGGGGCTATGACAAAATCATTCCTGTAATTGGAACATTTCATAATCCGTCTCGCGAGGACGTTCAATCACTCCTTGACAAAACTGATTATAACCTCACACCAAATTCAAAAGGTGAGGGCGTCGTTATCAAGAATTACAAATTCAGAGACGAATATGGTCACATTCAAATTGCGAAAATTGTGCGCGACGAGTATCTTCAGCAAAAATCCACGCCAAAGAAACCTGTTCTTGCTGGACAAAATGAAGAGAATTTTGTAGATAAATTCTGCACAGATTCATTCATGAGCAAGTGTCAAGCAAAGATTATGAACACGCTCGATATGGACGAATGGGTAAACGACAAAAAGTCAATCGGCATGTTCCTCAATCTTTGTCTAAACGACCTTATGGAAGAAGAATTTTGGGGTCACTTCAAAAAGAAAAAAGGTACCGTTGACCTAAATAGTATCCAGCAGCTTGTATTTACCCATTGTCGCAAATACTTGAATATTCAATAAGAAGAAAGAAAACAACTAATGTCTAAACGTTACCCACCAATTTATAGCATAGTCGCCATAATTACGCTCATCATAGTAGCAGCAACAAACACAAATGGCACTGCGTTATACATATCAAGCACTAACGCCAAAACACTTGCTACTTTGACAAACAACATAGCAAACCAACTTGGTTTCGTGCTCACAGGCGGCTTCGACATTGTATCGTCATTTGCCAACGAGTATGTTGTTTTCTGCGTACACGTAATTATTGTAGCTATCTACTGCAAAATGTTATTCGGCAAACGAGCAAAAGAAGTGCACAATGCCATTAAACAAACACTCAACGATTATGAAAACGGATGCTGCTCACAATCAGAAGCCAATTTAACACTGTATTTCTGGACAATGTGGTTTTACATGGCAACCGCATGCGTAATTGGACTTACCGTTGCAAACATCATCATTCCTAACTTCTGGCATATCTCAATGACGCAACTCATAGAAATTGTATCAAATAATCTATTAACAGACGGTTTCGGCGATACGCTAAACGCACCAAACACAATTACAATGTGGATTGTATGGACATTATCCACAGGAGCGATAGCTGCCATGATACACGTTTGGGTAAAGTTACACAACATAAAAAAGCAAAAACAAAAGGAGACCGCATGACTATTAACGAAGTCGGAGAACTATCGACCGCTTTACTAATTAGTCTTGGAATGTTTTTAGTAGGCGTATATCTGATTTGTGTTATGTTCGGCGCATTTCAGATGAGCCGTAAAAAAGAAACTGACGCCAAAGCAATTAACAAGTACCTGTTGAGACACCTCGTTGTGTACCCATTAGTTGTGCTCGCCGTTGCTGCATTTATTGTATTTATCATTTATCTCGCAGCACTATTACAGGTGCAAGCCATCTTTGAGTTGCGAAAACTAGTGAATTAGTGAAAGAAAGGAAACAACACATGTCTAAACGATACCCACCTATTTTCAATGTGATTCTATTTGCGGTTGCAGTCATTTTCATGCTGCTAAATCCAATTGCGAACATGATTCCATGGCTACCCGAAGCAATCAAGACTGCTGTAACCACAGCTATTTATGCAATGTACGACTTCTTCAATGCGGCAGGTAAATTCATCGTTGACACCTACAACGAGTATGCAATCTTTACACTCCACGTTGTCATTATTGCGCTCTATGGTAAACATTTGTTTAGCAAAGATGTTAAAACCAGGTATCATGCAGCTCTCAAAATAATCGGCGAGTATAAACCAGAAGAAACTCATTTTGACGATGAAAGTTATACCAAGGTAATCAAGGCGGCAAAGGAACACGATGGTATTGTAGCTACACTCTACTCTCTATCCGCATTAGTATTGTCAATCCTTATCACAAACATCCTTGTCCCGAACTTTTATCAATTTGCCATAACACAGTGCTGGGGCATTGATTCATCAGACACGGCGATGATTGGTGCAGTATGCTTCGGCTCAACACTCATAGCATCATTCACCATCGGCTTTATCATCGTATTTGCTTTGATATTTAGCATATTCAAATTAGTAGATGTACCAAGACCATGTTTGGATGACTAACAACTAAAAGGAGCGATGATGTTCGAATTTCTAATAGGTTATTGTCTAGGACACCGCAACACCTCCGAACCAAAGCGACCAAGATACTTTAGAGAATCTCCACCAAGAGAAGAAACTAAAGAAGAAAATAGAGCAGGAGCAATCTTTTTCGTCGTTCTATGTATGCTTGCAATTGGCACACTGATTATCTCTCAAGATATTGGCTACCGACTGTTAGATGTACTAAGAGCTTTACCTTAACAATCATTAAACGAAAAGGCTCCACAAAACCGACACACCTAAAAATAGTTCTTGCAATTACTTAACTCGCTCAGTAAAATAAGAGTAACGACAAACGACAAAAGGAAATCGCAATGACTAACGAAAATAAATCAGATTTCAAATCATATTATCCACGCATCAATGTAACAGATTATTTATCTGAGCGTGGTAAAAAGATGCTTCATGACAGTATGGTTCGTGAACACGAATATGCAGACGCTATTAAACGCGAAGCGGCTGTCAAATATTGTAAATTGTGGTTTCCGCTTAGTCCCAACTTCGGCGTAACCAAAAATTAAACTTATCGAAAAGGAAACAATCATGCCAACAGTAAAAACAGTAGAAGTCGGCTTCACATTTTACTACACAGACAAGCGTCTAAAATACACAAGCAAGGACTTCGGAATCAAGACAATCCCATATGGCGAAGGCGACGACGCTGAAGCTGATGCACTGCCAGCATATGAAGACGAACTTTCACTTGTTAATGACGTACTACGTAAAACGGAGAAGTCTTTTAATGACGAACCCATCACAGGCGCTAAAGAAATCACTATTGAGTCTATTAGCGACGAATGGATTAGCCTATACAACCACGACGAAAAAGAAGGCAAACTCACTGTTGAAATCGAGGTCGCAGTATATATGAATCTAACCATTCAAGCGAATAACATCCCAACAAACGAATGGGACGAATCAACATTCTGACCATATATACAAATAGCCTACCAGAATCAGACCGCAAAGATGGTCTAACCCTAGTAATGCCAATAATTATGCTTTTGATATTTGTGGCAACGATTGCATGGATGCCACTATATTCTCATATAAAATAGCATTCAATACAAAAGATTGGATAAAAATAATGATTTATGACATAGCCCAAACAATCTCAATCATCACAAACATCATTATCATCTTATGATACGTATTCTTCATAATCAATGGTGCCATTGACCTAGCAAATCGCAAAGGAACGCGCACCAAAGAAGTAATCTCATTCCTATTCAGTCGACTAATCTTATATCCATTAGTCGCTATCGTTATTATTGCATGTATTAGCACTCTAATTATTACATTCGGAGCCTACATAATGCACGGCGTCATACGTCTATCGTAAAACTGCTATATAATATGAAAGAGAATATCAATGACATTTGCACAAAACCCAGAATTATTTACTGTTATATTTATAGTAACAATAGAAATAGCACTAATAATTCTCTGTGGAATCAACAAGATATGGAATAAAGCTCTTCTACCAGAAATTGACGATGATACACTCAAGATATTTTTCTTCGGAAATTTCATAATGTTGATATTCATCAACATGCTTTGGACAAGATGGCTATCGCGCTAATAAACAATAACATGAAAGGACCCCACCATGAGCACCCATCCCTATGGAAACAATTTTAGAGTAACCGTTACAAAATATACCGATGAAGACCTCGATATTGTAATCGACCAATTAAACTTAGAAATCAAATCAGACAAGTTGATACGTCAGGGAAATGTACTCAATGGCATTTCAAGTATGTTCCATCGCGGCATCTTCAGCTTCAATATTGAAACTGTAGGCGGTTCAAAGTGGATTAACGACTAACACCAAAGAAAGGACTCCTCATCATGACCGAATCAATTTACGGAATGTTTCCGCCAGCAATCACTCACGCTAACATCACTCATACACCCACTTTTCTCAAACTAACCGAACAAGCGTTCGGAGAAATCATCATTAACACGTCGGCTATTACGTTTATCAGCATTGACACATGCAAAATCTGTATACGTAACACCGACATTCACGGAAACGGCATGCTCAATATAACCGAAGATAGTATGACCAAGCTACTATCTGCTTTAGGATGCGGCGAGAACGCACAACGATTAGAGAAACACTTGTAACCATAATGGTCCCACTTGCCTTTATATTTTACTGTTGTGTAATTTATATGTTCAAACAAATAAGCAAAGAAACAGACGAACACAAATTTACTATCGTTGGTACTGTTGCAATTATTTTGCTATGGGCACTAGTTGAGATTATGTTTTATGTGAGCCATCATTAAAATTGGAAATGAAATTATGAACAAAAAACCGTTACAATTATTTGTTGCATTTTTTGGCATCATAGGTCTTATGGCGATAATTGGTTTTTTATTACTAATAACTATATTCAACCTAGCAACACTGAAAATGATGTAATTATCACGAAACCTACTTGTTTTCATACAAATCAGATAAAAAAAAGAAACTATGTATGAAACCATCTGAAAAACAATTTTTTGAAAACGCTATTCGTAATCAAGATGAATATACTAAAATTAGATTAGCAGAAGAAGGTATATTCCTAGACATTCTTTTGAATGACGAGAGTTCCTATGTTAGAGAAGCAGTAGCAAGACAAAAATACAGGCTTGACGTTCTCATATACGATGATGACGAAGACGTAAGAGCTGTCGTCACAGAACTCGGCTATGGTCTTGATGTGCTTATCAACGACACCAACAAGTTTGTTCGTCTTGTTGCACAAGAAAAACTAAAATCTATGCGTCCATAAATAATTCTAACGCGCAAAAACAAAGGAGTCATGATGACAAACAATAGAACTGAAATCGCAACAGCCCTGCGTGAGTTGACACACGAAACCTATTATAATGAAGAAATTGTTGATAACATCTGTGACGCTATCAATATAGCCGACCAACGAACACATTTCGTACACCAGAAGATATCTACAATCTGCTCGCCGACCTCATTGACCCAACATGCTACCTTGAGTGCATTGAAACAACCCCAAAAGGCGCCGAAGAATGGGAGCTTGATTGGGAGTGGCAATGCTCAAATTGTGGTGAAAATCTAACTGACCGCTACGATGATTTAGATATCAAAACGCCAGAAGAACTCGGTCTCTTGCGCTGCCCTCATTGTGGCTCGAGAATTATCGGAACACGCTCTAGAACCAAATAATATCAAAATACAAAGAGGTGACTCATGTCCACAAATTATGACGTAAAACGAATGAAATTAAGTTTTGCATATGACATTCCATATCAATTTCCAGAAAACACAAACATCATTGGTGGCGAAAAAGCCTTACTAAAACAAAGAACCGATTTACTTGTAAAATATCTAAACAATAAATGTACATATAAAGATATTGCAGATATTGACGAAAAAATTAAAGACCAACGTGATACCAATGACCATCACGGCAACAAAAGCTTATTTTCGCAACCATCTCTCGTAAACTATGACGCAAACTTCCTAACAGTGTTTGCAAAAACATATATCAATATTGACGCATATCAATTTTTCAAAAACGTTCCTATTTTTGAAATCGAAAATGTCGAGATTTATGCATATATGCCAGAAGTAGATAAATTCGGCAACATCAAACGCAACAACGACAAAACAAGCGACATAACAGTAGCCGTAGAAATCACATATATTGATGTTGATATAACTTACGACGATTCAGAAAAATACTATCAACAAATTTTGGCTGAAATTACAAAAACTATTCCAAACGCCAGAGCCTTTGAAAAACGCTTCATCGGCAAAGTCAATGAATACTGTGATATCTTTACTAAAATTGAAGAAGGCACTAATGAAACGAAATTATATGGCTATCACGACACACCAATCTCCACATTAGAATACGAAATTCAACAACTAAAAACCACCACAAACCAAAAGTTTGCACGTCGACTTTATTGCGGCAAAATTTGGACACATAATGGACTATGCTTCACAAAAAGATATTATGGTATAGACAACTAACAATCAATGAGACAAAAATGATTAGTTTATATTATTACCAATAACATCATTTTCATAACATAAAAGGAAAACATTATGCCATTTCTTAACCGCTGGAATTATGAAACGCAAGCCAATGCAGATTCAATGATTAACACACCACCAACTTTTGCATGGTATTTCCTATCACGTCAGGTATCATTTCTGCTTTTCCAGGTATCGGCAAAACAACACTTGCAAAAGAACATCACAGCGTCATTGACTTAGAATCTTCTAACTATAAATGGCTCGATATTGATAGTGATTTGCCAATCGAACAACGAAAAGGAATGAGTAAAACGCTCAATCCCAATTTTCCTGAAAATTATATCAGAGATATTGTTTCCTTAGCACGAGAAGGATATATAGTTCTTATTTCTTCTCACAAAGAAGTAAGAGATGAACTAAACAAAAGAAGTATTCCCTTTACTATTGTGCTACCATCTTTAGATATGAAACAAGAAATGATTGACCGATATATTAAAAGAGGAAATCAAGAAAATTTCGTAACCATGCTAGAAAACAATTACGAAACATTTGTCAATGACCTAATGTCTGACCCAAACAACAAAATTGTCTTGGACAGCGGGCAATATCTCAAAGACGTCGTAAGATTCATTTAATCAAAAGACCTGGTCGCTTATGTGACGGGGTCTTTTTTTTTAACAACTTATGTTACTGCAATTTTTAACAGAATCCCACTGTTACTATATATTATAACATAAATCAAGACATTTGTCAAGTCTTTTTAACAAAATTTTTCAAAAATTATAAAAAAAAATATTTGTAACAATAAAATCAGATACTGTTCTCTTTCTATATCGAACAGTATCGAGAGATACTAGAACATATATCATGACATACTATGGAAGGATACTTATGTCACAACTAAATCTCACTATGTTTAATAATCTCTGTATCAAACAAGATAAATCAGAGAACCTTTATGTGTATCAAATTGATGATAACACATTTATTCTTTCTAAGAAGCTTGAAGATGGCTATCGTCAAGCCACTATTATCACGCGCTCTACCTATACCGCTCTTGACTCATTATCTCCAAAAATGATTTCAAGAATCCTCGCATTAGCTCCTAAATATTATAGCGTCTCAGATATGTGGAAGACTCTCAAAGATACCCACAATCCCCCCAGAGACAAAATCTTCAACGACAAAGAAAGTCCAAGCTTTATCATCTATCAGCTCGATTATCTACTTTTCGGCTCACACATCAATGTTCAAGCTTATGATATGATTTATGGCTATATGATTGTCAAAGCACACGATAATATCTATCGCATCAGTGTTGTTAACAATGACCTCACGAACAACAAAACATGTCTTTTTATTGACAATATCACAGCACAAGAACGCACCAACAATTATGACAATTATACTGCTCTAATACCAATGCCAAACAGCAAAGAGTTGTTATTTGACATGATTAGCTTGTGTATCGATGAACTTAAGATTTAACCCTATCATCTATGATAATACATCTCAAAACCAACACGCACCTCGGCTCTGTCTTGGTGCGTGCGGGAGAAATATTGAAGCTATAATGGAACAAAACTTTCCGTTATAGTAATTTTTTTCATTCATTCATACCAACGAACAAAGGAGAACAAAGAATGAAATTCGACAAGACACTCATGACCTGCGTTAGCGCTAACGTCCACGACAACCTTGTGCCAATGCTCCTCGGAGAGCCAGGTATTGGTAAGTCGTCTTGGGTTGAGGCGCTCGCCACTAAGCTCAAGACTAAGTGCTTCACACTTGCTTGCAACCAGCTTGCTGATAAGGCAGACCTTACTGGTGCTCGACTTGTCCCTGTTACCGACAAGGACGGCAACGTCCACGACTACAAACAGGTCTTCTATCCTCACGCCGTCATCCATGACGCCATTGAGTACGCTATTGCTCACCCAGATGAGACACCCATCCTCTTTATGGACGAGCTGAACCGTACCACACCTGACGTTACCTCTGAGGCACTTTCTATTCCAACACTGCGCTCCATCGGCTCCAAGCAGCTTCCACCTAACCTTCGTGTTATCACCGCAGGTAACGATAAGGGTAACATCACTACCCTTGATGAAGCATCCATTTCCCGCTTCGTCTTATACCACGTTACTCCTGACGTTGACACTTTCATTGCTGTAAACCCAGACCTTAATAAGTGGGTCGAGGCAGTACTCAAGCAGCACAAGGAAGACCTCTTCTGCAAGTCAACTACCTCTATCTCTGACAGCGATACCGAAGAGTTCATTGACGATATGCTCGATGATGGTGACGCTATGCTCCAGATTACCACACCTCGAAGCATTACTGCAGTATCCAGGTTCCTGAACACCGTCTCTCACGATGAACTTCTCGACCTTTCCCGCGAAATGATTACCGTCGACGGCGACTCTATCCCTGTCCTTCAGGAGGTCCTTGAAGGATATGTTGGTAACACCGCCTTCCTCGCACACCTTATGGTTGAAGTCACTGAGGCGCTTCTCAAAGCAGAACAGGACGTTGCTGAAATCGAAAAGCCAGATTGCTTCGACTATATCAAGACATCCAGTACCATTGATGAACTCAATGACCGACTCGATTCCCTTGATGACAAGCAGAAGAGTGAGTCGCTTCTCTATGCATTTGCTGAGCGTGACGACAACACCAACATTATTCCTTACATCGCTGATAGCATCGACACACTCGACCCAGCAGCATCAAAGGCTATTGTTAAGCTCATCACTAACGGTAACTACTCTCGTGACAATGTTGTCTCTGTCACAAAGAGTTCCAGCCCAACAGCAAAGATGCTCGCCGCTCTCATCAATGCACTGTAACCCATACACATATCACGAAAGGGCATAAAACGCCATGAATGTAACAAATCAGAAACCGCAGGTGCTCTCACCTATTTACATCTCAAGCATCACTGGTGACTTTGCCCCTGATGATGATGTTATGAACTCAATCACGCTTCCTTTGTTCACGCCTATCGCCTCTGGACAGGTCTCCATCAATGATGGCACCAACGACCTGTCTGAGGCAGAGGTGAACAACCTTATCCTTGACTGCATGGGTGACGCGATTAACCCGCTTACCGAGCCTGTTGTCAAAGACTTGTTCTCGAAGACAATGGTCTACTTCGATAAAACATTCAATGCGTCAACGCAAGAAATCTTCTTAACACAGTCAGCAGTCAAAGAACTGGGCTACTTTGCACGTCCTCGTACACTTGGATTCTCTTGCACGAACGCAACTGAGTTCGCTAAATTCTTAACGTGGCTGCAAAATAATACTGCTCCGTTGTTGCCGTCACTTCCATCTGATACAACATCCCTTCTCAGTGACTTCCAGAATCTCACGCTACAAGGATTAACCGAGTCGATTGTTATCCGCAACGATGATGACGACAATACCGATGAGTACAGCTTTGCTCGCCTTATTGTCAATATGGCTATGCAGTACGCACAAGCAAATCCAAATTCATTCAACGTTCTACCATTCCATGTTGGCGAACTATATTGCCCTAAGACTCTTGTATTCGTTAACATCGAAGCTCACGCTCATTCCTCAGCTAAGAAAATCACAGACGAGTGGAACATTATCAATAAGTCAATCAAGGGCAAGCCTCGCGTAGTTAACCCAAAGACACTCAATCAGCTAACCGCCACAACTCGCGCTTTGCAAAAAATCCAATCTGCTGCTGCAGCTGCGACCAATCGCAAACCAAACGGTGTAGCACGTGGTTCCAGAGTAAAATTCCGTGCAAAGCAACCGTCAACTCTCGACCTTGGTAAACTCATCAAGCGAGTTCTAGCGAAAATGACTAACGTCAATCGCTCTGAGAACTCTTACAAAAACATCAAGATGTCCTTTGCTCGCCCTAACAGACGAGACCCTGATGACTTTAATAAGCAAGGCAAAGTTGTCTCAACCAAGTATAAGCCCGATATCCATCTCTATATTGATACCTCTGGCTCCATCTCAGAGGACAATTATCAAGACACTGTCTTGATGCTTATCAAGATGGCTAAAAAGCTTAACGTGAATTTCTACTTCAATAGCTTCTCCCATTGTTTGAGCGCGTCCACGCACTTAACTGTCAAAGACCGCTCCGTCAATGCTATCTATAAGTCCTTCGAAAAGGTTCCTAAGGTAACTGGCGGAACTGACTATAGACAGATTTGGGACTACATTGAAGCATCGCCAAAGCGCAAAAAGGAACTATCACTCATCATCACAGACTTCGAGTATTCAGCTCCTTCCGATTACGTCAAGCATCCTCGTAACCTCTATTACGTCCCTATCAGCAATACTGACTGGAACTATATCCTAAGCGATGCTAAGAACTTCTGTGCCACTATGACACATATCGAGCCAAATATTCGACTCAGGCTACTATTCTAATAAGAAAGGACACCCGATTATGGGACTTCAAGATTTTACAGGTAACTCCAATATTGGAAACCCTCCAAATGGCGGCTCATCTTCGGGTGGACCTTCTGCACCTTCCCTTCCAAATTTGGGAGCATCATCTGACATTGAAGATATGCTCATTAACTACAACAACCAATTCGCAACCGCTGACCCAGCACTATTCCGCGATGGTTGCATTGACCAAACACTTGCAACGCTCATTAGCAAAAACAAACCTAATGCTCTGCTTGTTGGTCCAGCGGGAACTGGTAAAACGAAAATTGTCGAGGAAATCGCTCGCCGCATCGCAATCGGCGATGACTCTGTACCAGACGCTTTAGCTGACAGCGTCATTTGTGAGATTCCACTATCCACCATCGTTGCCGGCACGTCATTTGTCGGTCAGCTTGAAGAGAGAATGGTTGACCTCATCAACTATGTTGAGGACCCACAAAACCACATCATTCTCTTCATTGACGAAATTCACCAGCTCGTGAACGGTGGAGACAAATCTTATGAAAAGATTGCTCAAATCTTAAAGCCAGCTATGGCTCGCGGTCGCATGCGTCTTATTGGCGCAACAACCACCCAAGAAGCAAAACACTTCATGGATGACCCTGCGTTCAACCGTCGCTGGTCTACAATTTATGTTGATGAGCTTACTCGTGACCAAACTGAGGTCATTCTTGAAAAAGCATCCAAAGGGTTTACCGCACACTATAAACGCGTCACCATTGACCAAGATGTCATTCATCTCACTGCACTCATTGCGGACCAATACTCAGCTGCAGGTAACCATCGTCCTGACACAGCACTAACCCTGCTTGACAGAGCGTGTGCTGATGCCGTTATCCAGCGCAAAAAGCAAGAGATTGCTCTCGCGTCTAACCCAACGCTCGCAAGTGCGCTGCCATACAACATCAATATCACTGAGAACGCTCTCAAAAAGACCGCAATGAAAATTGCCACAGGTCAGTCGCAAAAAATTACCTTTGACAAACAGGATACACTTGATAAGCTCTCCTCCATCAAAGGTCAAGATGAGGTCATTGATGAGCTAACAACAGTACTTGCCAATGACTCTCGAGGACTCTTCCCTCGCACCAGACCACTAACCTTCCTTTTCGCAGGTAAAAGTGGTGTTGGCAAGACTCAGGTTACCAAGATTCTCGCTCATGAAATCACAGGACAAAAACCCATTGTCCTAAACATGACAGAGTACAATGACCCAGCAAGTATTAACCGAATCATCGGCTCCGCCGCTGGTTATGTTGGTTATGATGACAACAACGAGCTACCATTCGATGCTCTCGAGTCTAATCCTTATCAAATCATTCTGCTCGATGAGTTTGAAAAAGCGCATCGCTCCGTTCAGCGACTGTTCATGCGTGCATTTGATGAAGGTACCATTACCACATCTCGTGGCTCAACTATTGACTTCACAAAAGCCATCATCATTGCAACCACAAACGCATCACACTCTGCTGGCTCTTCAAAGCAAATTGGCTTTGGCAACACTAATGAAACCAAGGCTACAGACCTAGCAGTTATCGACCAGCTAAAGCAGTTCTTTGACGCTGAGCTTATCAACCGATTTACTCACATTTACACCTTCAACGCAATTTCTAAAGACGTTTACAAGAACATTCTTGCCGAAACATACGCAAAAGAAATCGCAAGAATTATTGAGGAACATCCATCAATTAAGGCTCCAACCGAGCTTAATGATAACACACTCAACACTCTTGCTAACGACACGTATGTTCCAGACTTTGGTGCTCGTCCTGCTGAGAAGACTATTCGTGAGTACATTGAAACACACGTTTAAGTGCTTCACTCTACATCCATACAAACCAAAGGGCGTCTATATCTAACGCATATAGGCGTCCTTTCATAAAACAACAATGAAAGGACAAAAATGCCAATCAAATTAGATGACGCCTCTTCAATCCAAAACTTTAAAGCTTTCGACCCTAAGTTCTTTAGCAAGAAACTAACAGGTTCAGGAAAATCCACTGGAATTCTTTGCGCCAACGCAAACCCAGCTAAGCAAAAGAAATTCCCACAAACTCTTCACGATGACCTACGCTGCAAACGCAGCCAATTCTTCAACGGTCAAGCAACCGTATCTCATATCCCATTTTACATTATTCCCGCACACCTCATCTATACCACAGACGATATAACTATCCCCGACACTATTGAGATGACTCATATCTTAAATGAAAATGGTCATGATATCTATATCAAAATGGTGCCATACTCAGCAACACTTGAAGAGACAACTTCTAAGACAGCTAAAGCGTCAAAAAAGTTCCACGTATGCTACGAGATTGCTGTCTTTAATGTTGCTGACCCAGCTTGCAAAACAGCAGAAGCCGCTTCGATTGACGCAATTGTAAAGACCAAAAGTCGCACCAACAAAGTGTTTGGTGTACACACTTGCAATCCAAAAGAATTCGTCGAAGACCTCGTCTATACAAGCATGGTGAATACATCACCAAGTTCCTCAAGCACCTTTGACGCAAACCTAAAGGCTTTCTACAACAACTATGACCTCTACGACGCTATTTGTCACAAGTCAGAAGAATGGCAAGCCAACGCTGCAAAGACTGTCTCTGACTATTTGGACTCATTCGCACCAAGCCAACACAAAGCGAACATTTATTCGGTCATTGATATTGTACAGCAGCTTGAAACCTACAATATTCCGCTGAACCTCTATCGCGATATTTACCATCGCTTGGCTGCAGAATATAATGACACAGAGCTTACAGAAATCTGTAAGCACAACCTCAACCTGTTGATGTCCAACACGCTTGACCATCTCAACACAGTCAAGAACACGCTCACATCGCTTCCTGTACCACAGGTCGAGCCTACTATTGACCCAATGTACTCAAAGGAACAAGCTGCGGCTATCACCACAAAAGAGCCACTTGCTCTCGTGCAATCTGTTGCTGGCTCTGGCAAGAGTTCGGTCATTCTGGCTCGCATCAAGTACATGGTTGAGTCTGGTATCGACCCTAACGATATTACGGTCTTATCGTTCACCAACGCTGCTGCTAACCACATTAGCGACCTTAACCCTGATGTTCACTCAATGACCATTGCTAAGATGATTCACACCATCTATACCAATAATTTTGACAAGCATCAGCTCTCAAGCATTGACACTATTATCAACTCACTTGATATTTATATGCCTGATGACCAATTTGCTTATGAGTTCAAAAAGCGCCTTCGCAGCACAGCAAAAGCTGACCGTGATGCTTTCACAACCCTCAATAACTTTATTGAGGAAAACTATGACGAGGTCATGAAAACCCTCGACATCATTGGTCAGACATCACTTGAGCTTGAGATTATCATTTGCTACCAAAAGATTGATACGCTCGCAGAACCACCAGAGGTCAAAAGCAAATATCTTATCATCGATGAGGTTCAAGATAACTCAATCTTTGAGTTCATTTATACTCTCAAGTATGTTGATAAGAACAAAGAATCCCTGTTCATTGTGGGTAGACTTGCATTGCCCACGTTAAACCCTACTAACTGCGGGAAACCAACGCTTACAAATATGACACCGCTACTATTTGAGAAATCATATACTAGCAAATAAGTTAACAGCTTATTGTAAGGTAACAGCTCATATTTCAGTTGCAATCACATTAAAACGCAGCCAGCAACCCTAACGTCAAGACGAGGGTTGAAGGTTCATCGACTATCGAAAGCTGAGAATTTACTTCTGAAAATAAGGCGATATAACAATCGCACGAAGCAAGTAGAGTAGAGCCTTATGACATAAAGGTTTGTCGCATACCGATACTAAGTATGCATAAAACAATTAAATCGAAATGATGGGTATCTATTGACAAAATAAATTACTATGTTATACTATCAATAGATAATGATATAGTCAGAAAAACTGAAAGAGTGGAATTATGTCAACCACAATCTACGAAATAAACAGAAAGCACACGTTAAACCAAACATTTTTTGATACGATTAATACAGAAACAAAAGCCTATTTACTAGGCTTATTGTGGGCTGATGGTTCATTATCCAAAACAGCCAAACGATGTTCTGGAAACAATAGACTATCAATATCTCAAAAGATAGACGATATTGACCAGTTGCACAAAATGCAAATGGTATTAAATTCTAATTACTCGCTGTATATGTCTACAACAAATAATGCATATAGCAAAAATCACAAAATAGCAACACTATCAATAAATAGTGTCTATCTAGTAAATCAATTAGAATGTCTTGGCATGTGCAACAAAGAAAACAGAACATCAATTCCAAAAATGCCAAACAACCTCATGCATCATTTCATCAGAGGTTACTTTGATGGCGACGGTTGCCTTAGTGTTTACCAACAAAAAATCAAAAAATGGACTGTAAACAAACAAGAGTTTTCATTAACAGGTAACGAACAGTTACTATTGGCTATAAAACAAATATTAGAAGATTCAGCAAATGTTTCAAACAAAATAAAGTTGAAACGTTATAAAAGAACAAACAAAGCTGTATCTCTACGCTATGGTAAAAAACAAGATATCATATCGTTACATCAATATTTGTATGAAAACGCAACGCTGTATAATGAAAACAAACATCAAAAATTCGTAGATTTTCAAAATAGATTAAACGGATGCAAGTCAGACGCTCTATGAGTTCCGTGCGTCCAACCCTCGTGCATTAAATGTTCTTGAGTCATCTAACGTCTTCACGAACTACAAAATGCAAACTAATTACCGTTCTAACCAGGAGATTCTAGACTTTGCTAACAAAGTACTGTCCAACATCGAAGCAAACCAATACGCAAATCTTCGCCTTCGTGCTAACAGCCTTGCTGCTACCACAGCCGACTCTTTCAAGACTAAGGTAAACCTTCACTATGAAAGGGTCAACAAGATTTCCGATATTGATTCAAAGCTACCACACATTATTGCAGCGAACGCTGCGCCTTATCTTGACGAAAAGTACAAGAATAAGGAAAAAGTAGCTTTCCTTGCTTATACAAGGCGCGATGTTGACAGATTCAAGAGTATTCTTACCAACATGTACCCAGGCGCTAACATTGTTAGCCTTGTCCCTGACAAAATCTATAACTCAACAATCTTCTCCGAGTTCATCAAGCGCTATTGGCAAGATGTTACTTACATGACTGTTCAAAACATTATCCCAGCCATTCAGACTGAGATTATCAACAAGCTTGACAGCATTACCCACAATGGGTCCAAGGCCATCAACCTCATTCAGATTATGCTCGCTGATTGGGCAAGAGAAGATGGTGGCTACATCGCTGAACAAGTAAGACAGTACATGAACTCAAGCATCACCAGAGACCAATTCTTTGATGAGCTAAAAAAGTCCATGCTGAGCTTTGAGATTCGTCGCAACGCCATTCAACAGTCCATGCAGGCCGACAAGAATGCCGAGGAAAAGCGAGCAGAAGAGATTGAAAAGGCAGACTTTGTTGTCTCGACAATTCACTCTGCAAAGGGACTAGAGTTTGAGAATGTCGTTGTTCTGTATCGAGAGTCCTACGACACTTCCGAGGAGATGAAGCGCATGTACTATGTCGCTCTCACTCGTGCTATGCAGTCAGAGTACGTTATCGCCTACGATATTAGGGCTAATCCTAAGATTGTCGATGACTATAACTCCATTGTAGAGCAGCTCGAAAATGGTCAACCAGTGACCGCCTAAACAACCCAACATAAGGGGCGGTATTATACCGTCCCTTATTTCTTCTTGAAAAGGAGGAAACCCCCATGCCACTAGCTGACACCCTCAGACCAACATCGTTTAACACCATGGTAGGACAAGACCATCTTGTAGGACCCCATGGTATTCTTCGTAAAATGGTTGAGAATAACATTGTATCATCGTGCATCTTCTATGGTCCACCAGGAACAGGTAAGACCACCGCAGCACTTATCCTTGCAGCATCAACTTCACGCAATATGGTCAAGCTGAACGCAGTCTCAGCATCATCTGCTGACATTAAGCAAGCAACGTCGAAACCAAACACGCTGCTTTATCTTGATGAGATTCAATACTTCAACAAAAAGCAGCAACAGCTGCTCCTACCATCAGTTGAATCAGGAGACGTAATTCTCATTGCGTCTACAACTGAAAATCCATATTTCAGTGTCTACGATGCCTTGCTCTCACGATGCACCGTGCTTGAGTTCAAAAGACCAACAGTCACAGATATTAGCAACCTCATTACTAAAGAGGCATCTGCCGCCACATCACCACTTCACGGTCTAAGCCATGACGTTATCAACCAAATTGCAGCGATATCCTCCGGAGATGTCAGACGAGCCTTAACTTGTGCTGAAACGCTTTGCATGACCCATGACCCGCACGACATCACCGAAAAAACTCTGAAAGAGTACACACCATCTGCTTCCATGGCTGGCTTTGATGCTCATGGTGACAGCCATTATGCCTACATCTCAGCCTTACAAAAGTCAATCAGAGGCTCAGACCCAGACGCTGCGGTCTTTTGGCTTGTTAAACTGCTTGAAGGTGGCGACATGATAAGCCCAATCAGACGACTACAAGTCATTGCAACAGAAGACATTGGTCTTGCCTACCCTGACGCTATAGTTCACACATTAGCCTGCTGTCAAGTAGCCGAAAGACTAGGATTGCCTGAAGCGTATAAACCACTCACTCAAGCAGCACTGCTCCTAGCTTTAGCTCCTAAGTCTAACTCTAACGAGCCTGCCTATATGACAGCCCAAAAAGACATTGCTGAAGGAAAAGGAGCAACCGTGCCATCTCACCTTGCCGCTGAGCACGCCCCAGGCTACATCTATCCACACAACTATCCTAATCACTGGGTAGCTCAACAATATTTGCCTGATGATATTACAACCAAGTATTATCAACCATGCAATAACCCACAAGAACAACAAGCTATTGCCTATTGGAAACGAATCAAAGGAGAACATTAATGCGTCCTGATAAGATTTATGCGCCTGACGCGCCAAAGCCAAAACAAACCATGCTGTATAAAATGGTCAATATAGACGGAACTCGCGAGCAAAAAACGCTTGCATGCTTAAATAGCCCATCAATAATGGACATATGGAATCAATTTATCAATAAGTTGCAAACAAACGATACCGCAATTTTATATCAAAGTGTTTACGAAATCGACATACGAAAACTTAACAAAGGAATTACAATGAATCTTATTCGTAATGATTTTCACACAACACCTCAAGACTTAATTGATATGCTAGTATTGAATTGCGATGGCACATATGGAACTAACTATAAAGACCTAGAAAAATCATGGTCCGCAAGTATTGATACACTGGATGAAAACGAAATGCTTGATATTCAAACTAAGCTTCTCAAACATATTGATTGCAACAATTTCACAATTCATCAGACACCAAACGGTTATCAGTTTGTATTCAATACAAATGAACACCAATACAATATTCAAGACATTCTCGAAACATATTCTAATGTGAAACTATATGAAACAATGCTTCCTATTGCCTGGCAAACCAAGCAATAAAATCACAAGATATAGTGTTCACATAAATTTCACAAAACTATATCTTGACAAATCAATTCATCTGTGCTATAATAATATATCTAACGTACCTTGATAATTGTATAGCACATTACAGCAAAGGAACCAACAATGCACAATTACAAATCTATTGCTCCTTGGCGTGACTGTCCAGACATTATGTTTGGCTATTACAACGACTATGCTGACCCTGACCTTCTATACAAAGGTTGGGTTTTCAACTATTGGGACATCGAGGCTGCTCTATGGGAAAACTTCACAGAAGAGTTTCCTAATTCAACCGATGACGCATTCTCAGCATATGTAAGAGATACAGCGCCTTTATATCTCGACGATTGTATTGCCAACAACTATTTCCCACATGGGGTCAAAGACTGGCACGACAAATACGCAACCAAGGAGTAATTGTCCAAAAAAGAAAGGAAAACTATGGACAATGAACTCGAATTGTATGTTGTAAAACGTGACGGAAAAAAGGTTCCCTTTGACCGTCAAAAAATTTACAACGCTATTGCAGGAGCTACTCGCGAGTGCGGCTCCATCACAAATGACGAGCTGAAACACCTCACAGACCAAGTGGCCAATAAATGCCTTGCACGCATTATGCAATTTGACCTTTCTGTCGAGGCTATTCAAGACATGGTAGAAGACACTCTCATGGAAAATAACTACCATGACATTGCTCGTCATTATATTAAATACCGCCAGAACAAAGAAATCGTCCGCGCAAGTCAAAAGACTGACGATGAAATTCTGGCGCTTGTTGACTGTCGCAACGAAGAAGCAAACGAGGAGAACTCCAACAAGAACCCAACACTCGTGAGCACCCAACGTGACTATATCGCAGGTATTGTAAGCAAAGATATTGCTCGCAGACGACTACTTCCAGAAGATGTTGTGAAGGCGCATGACGCTGGTCTTATTCACGTTCACGATATGGACTATACGTTGCAGCGAATCCACAACTGCGACCTTGTTAACTTAGACGATATGCTGCAAAACGGCACTATGATTGGCGGCGCTGTTATTGAGAAGCCACACAGTTTCTCAACAGCTTGCAACATCGCCTGTCAGATTGCTTTGGCAGTGGCGAGCCAAAGTTACGGTGGACAGACCTGGTCTTATACGCCACTCGCAAAATTTGTTGACGTATCAAGACAAGCAATTCGCAAAGAAGTTTACGAGGAGCTTGAGGGAACTGGACTCTCCATCGACAAACTAGAGGAGATTGTCGAGAGCCGACTCAAGAAAGAGATTACTCGCGGTATTCAGACTATCCAGTATCAAATCCTCACCATGTCAAGTTGCAACGGTCAAGCGCCATTTGTTTCAACTGTTATGTACCTCAACGAAGCTGGCGACGATGAGCAGCTAAGGCACGACCTCGCAATGGTCATTGAGGAGGTTATCCGTCAACGCTACCAAGGTATCAAGAACGAGAAAGGTGTCTGGATTTCACCCGCATTTCCTAAATTACTCATGGTACTCGAGGAAGATAACGTTCACGAGAACTCTAAGTATTTCTATCTCACTCAGATGGCAGCTAAGTGTTCCGCTAAGCGACTTGTCCCAGATTATATTTCTGAAAAGAAGATGAAAGAGTACAAAATTGCCAAAGGTCAACTTCCTGGTGAAGGAGACGTGGTGTTACCAATGGGCTGCGTCGATAAACGCGAAGTTATCGACTACAAAATCGGGGACGTCAAATATGTTGAATCATTTGAACGAGCTTGGTTTAGACTTCAAGGAATCTTCCCAGTAGAACTCCAAGCAAACAAAAAAGATTTTGTTATTTATCCGAAAAACGTATCCATATGGGACAATAACAAAAAGAAATACGTAATAA
>QWCZ01000810.1_pt1 | contig 20158 bp, 19 predicted proteins | sample 1972651 | NCBI WGS metagenome assembly QWCZ01 (sample SAMN09866695, study PRJNA288562) | Human oral metagenome isolate pre1_saliva, whole genome shotgun sequencing... | isolation source: mouth | host: Homo sapiens | place: USA: California
GGGTGCCCTGATGTATTTCAGACGGCCTTACCGTGGTAGAATAACAACTTAAACCTATTCCCTCAGGAGCTGAAGATGTCCATCAAAGACGCTGTAAAATTGATTGAAGAAAGCGAAGCCCGCTTTGTCGATTTGCGCTTTACCGATACCAAAGGCAAGCAGCACCACTTTACCGTGCCTGCGCGCATCGTGTTGAAAGACCCCGAAGAGTGGTTTGAAAACGGTCAAGCGTTTGACGGTTCGTCCATCGGCGGCTGGAAAGGCATTCAGGCTTCCGATATGCAGCTGCGTCCCGATGCGTCTACAGCCTTCGTCGATCCTTTTTATGATGATGTTACCGTCGTTATTACCTGCGACGTCATCGACCCTGCCGACGGTCAGGGTTACGACCGCGACCCGCGCTCCATCGCACGCCGTGCCGAAGCCTATTTGAAATCTTCCGGTATCGGCGACACGGCATACTTCGGCCCCGAACCCGAATTCTTCGTCTTCGACGGCGTAGAATTTGAAACCGATATGCACAAAACCCGTTACGAAATCACGTCCGAAAGCGGCGCATGGGCCAGCGGTCTGCATATGGACGGTCAAAACACCGGCCACCGCCCTGCCGTCAAAGGCGGTTACGCGCCCGTTGCGCCGATTGACGCGGGACAAGACCTGCGCTCCGCGATGGTAAACATTTTGGAAGAACTCGGCATCGAAGTCGAAGTCCACCACAGCGAAGTCGGTACCGGCAGCCAAATGGAAATCGGCACGCGCTTCGCCACCTTGGTCAAACGCGCCGACCAAACCCAAGACATGAAATATGTGATTCAAAATGTCGCCCACAACTTCGGCAAAACAGCCACCTTCATGCCCAAACCCATCATGGGCGACAACGGCAGCGGTATGCACGTTCACCAATCCATTTGGAAAGACGGTCAAAACCTGTTTGCAGGCGACGGCTATGCCGGCTTGAGCGACACCGCGCTTTACTACATCGGCGGCATCATCAAACACGCCAAGGCCCTGAACGCGATTACCAATCCGTCCACCAACTCTTACAAACGCCTCGTGCCGCACTTCGAAGCGCCGACCAAACTGGCCTACTCCGCCAAAAACCGTTCCGCTTCCATCCGCATTCCGTCTGTGAACAGCAGCAAGGCGCGCCGCATCGAAGCGCGTTTCCCCGATCCGACCGCCAACCCGTATTTGGCATTTGCCGCCCTGCTGATGGCGGGTTTGGACGGCATTCAAAACAAAATCCATCCGGGCGACCCTGCCGATAAAAACCTCTACGACCTGCCGCCGGAAGAAGATGCATTGGTGCCGACTGTCTGCGCTTCTTTAGAAGAAGCTCTTGCCGCGCTCAAAGCCGACCACGAATTCCTCCTGCGCGGCGGCGTGTTCAGCAAAGACTGGATCGACAGTTACATCGCCTTCAAAGAAGAAGATGTCCGCCGTATCCGCATGGCACCTCATCCGCTGGAATTTGAAATGTATTACAGCTTGTAAATTCTCAGGTTTCAGTAGAAATGCCGTCTGAACAAAGTTTCAGACGGCATTTTGCATTTGAACGGCAAAACGGCGGAGCAGGGGCGGTGTTTTTCAGCGGTTGGGCGATATTTGCTACAATAGGCTTTTATTTCTTGGCTGTTTGAACCATGACTGTATCGAAATCAGGTTTTATCGGGCAAATCTTTTCTCGCAATATGCTTGTCTGTATTTTTACGGGGTTTACCTCGGGGCTGCCGCTGTACTTTCTGATTAACCTGATTCCGGCATGGTTGCGCAGCGAGCAGGTGGATTTGAAGAGCATCGGGCTGATGGCGCTGATCGGTCTGCCGTTTACTTGGAAATTTTTGTGGTCCCCACTGATGGACGCGGTCAGGGTTCCCATTTTGGGCCGGCGGCGCGGGTGGATGCTGTTGACGCAGGCAGGGTTGCTGGCGGCTTTGGCGGCATATGCCTTTTTAAACCCCCGGAATCATCTGCCGCTGATTGCCGGTTTGTCGGTGCTTGTCGCTTTTTTTTCCGCCAGTCAGGATATTGTATTGGATGCATTCAGGCGCGAGATTTTGTCGGACGAGGAATTGGGTTTGGGCAACTCAGTCCATGTGAATGCCTACCGGATTGCTGCTTTGGTTCCGGGTTCATTGAGTTTGGTGCTGGCAGACAGGATGCCGTGGTCAGAAGTATTTGTTATCACTTCATTATTTATGCTGCCCGGCCTTCTGATGACGCTGTTTCTCGCGCGTGAACCCGTGTTGCCGCCTTCCGTTCCTAAAACGTTGAAGCAGACCGTGGTAGAGCCGTTTAAAGAATTTTTTACACGTAAAGGCATCGCTTCGGCGGTATGCGTGCTGCTGTTTATCTTCCTTTACAAACTCGGCGACAGTATGGCAACCGCGTTGGCAACGCCGTTTTATCTGGATATGGGTTTCAGTAAGACAGACATCGGTTTGATTGCAAAAAATGCAGGACTGTGGCCGGCAGTAGCGGCAGGTATCTTGGGCGGCGTGTGGATGCTGAAAATTGGCGTAAACAAAGCCTTGTGGATATTCGGCGCGGTGCAGGCTGTAACCGTTTTGGGGTTTGTATGGCTGGCAGGGTTTGGACATTTCGACACAGTCGGTACGAGCGAGAGGCTGATGCTGGCGGCAGTTATCGGCGCAGAGGCAGTCGGCGTGGGGTTGGGGACGGCGGCGTTTGTATCGTATATGGCGCGCGAGACCAATCCCGCATTTACCGCAACGCAGCTCGCACTGTTTACCAGCCTGTCCGCTGTTCCCCGTACGGTCATCAATTCCTTTGCAGGTTATCTGATCGAATGGCTCGGTTATGTACCGTTTTTCCAGTTGTGTTTCGTACTTGCCCTGCCGGGTATGCTGTTGTTGCTGAAAGTTTCGCCTTGGAACGGGGAAAAAACTCAGGATACAGGCAGATGAACGCGTCAAACTGGAGCGTTTACCTGATATTGTGTGAAAACAGCGCGTTCTATTGCGGCATCAGCAAGAATCCGCAACAGCGGCTTGCCGCCCACACGGCCGGAAAAGGCGCGAAATATACCCGCGTATTCAAACCGGTAGCGATGCGTATCGTTGCAGGCGGCATGGATAAAGGCATGGCGCTCAAACAGGAAATCGCCGTCAAAAAACTGACCGCCGCACAAAAACGGCAATTGTGGGAACAGGCAGAAAAAATGCCGTCTGAAACCTGACGGTTCAGGTTCGAACGGCATGGTTACAGCAGTTGGCAACAATCAGGACAAAGCAGGGCAGGCGACGCTGTCGTTTTTGATAAAGACAATAGGTTTGTAACGGCAATGAAGATAAGTGGAAAACAGTGCGAGCATTATTTGAATACGGATTATCTGCAATGAAAAGAACGGTTTTTTCCAAGATGGCGCAAGATTTCTTCGACGGGAAAACGGATGTCGAAACGTTTTACAACCGGTTTATGGACGATTGGATTGCCAACAGTAGCAAGCCGGATGACGTGCGTGTGCCTGTTCCCTATATCGAACAGTCTTTGAGTTTGGCTGTCGACAGTTATTGTCCTGTGGAGTTTCGGGATGATATGCAGCCGTATGATTATGATGAAGAGCAGTTGAAGCGGGTTGTCGGTATTTATCTGCAAACCGATGATGTGGATGAGGCTTATCGGATGATGAGGCGGCAGGGTTTGATTTGATGGCTTGATGCCGTCTGAACTTGGTTTCAGACGGCATTTTTATTGCCTTTTGTTTGGAAAAACGGGGCGTTTTGCGGCGGATGCCGCTTTTTTTACGGAGTTTTGAAAAAGGAAAACCGATGTTTCAACACACAGGACGGCACATAAAGCGTCGCCCTATGAAAGTGAAGGCATATATCAGTATTTTTTATACGCCAACAGAAAAGAATACGATGAACTGTTGGTTAGATTTGTATTAATCAATCAGTATATTTTTTATACCGAGGTATTTTTCCTTATCGGTATCCCTTCTTTTATGAGGATGCCTGCCGCTCATATAAAGAACGGGGAAGATATGATGGGAAAATACGGTACAGCCCTCGATATCACACAATATATCAACTTATTTGTTTGTTTGATAATGTGTATTTCTGTTTTTTGGATTGTGGTTTTCAATTTGTAGCGAATTGGATTCGGTATATACGGCATTGCAGAAAGCGTTTGACTCTCCAATGCCGTCTGAAAACCGGTTTCAGACGGCATTTGCGTTCAGTAAGAAAAGCCGCGCTTGCCGCCCGAACGTCTCGCCGCAGCCTCTGCATAACGGCGCACCTCTTTTTCCAAGTCTTCCAAGTTCAAAGGAAAATCAGGCAGTCTGTCTCCCTGTTTCTCTTCGAGGATAATCCGCCCGCCATCCAAATACCACGTCTGTTGCGCATGATAGGTCTGCATATCCGCCGTTACGCCATCCGCTTTCAATGCTACCGTCGAAGATTGTGCAATAAAAAGATTTCCGTTTTTCAAATAATATTCGAAATCCTGGCGTTTTTTCCCATTGTCGAAACTCCAATAGACTTTCTGCGGCAGACCGTCCGCATCATAGCCAACCACAAGACTGTTCGCCTTCATCCCTCGGGGCATCAATTCCCGCATATTCTGATAAAACACATAATCGCGCGAGTCCGATGCAATCCGGTTGCTCTCTTCGCGGAAGTCCCAAACCTTCTGCTCGTCATTCGCGACATCTCGGTATTTCGCCAAATATACCTGGGCCATCTGATAACACCCGAGGCAATGCTCATAAACATCTTCCCCGATTTTCCCGCGCCCCGACGCATCAAATACCGAACCGTCCGGTTGCCAAACAACCCGATATTCTCCTGTCGTTTCATAATTTTCCCCGTGAGCCATTCCACCGTACACATTTACAGAAAACGGACGATCGTTCCGATACAGATACTCGGCATTAACAAACGCTTCCGGCGAGCGTTGCGAAAGCGAAACCGCAACCAAACCGCCCTCGCCGATATAGTAATCCAGCCAAACCTCTTCCCCATGTTCCTGCTCCGTTACGTGAAACCATTTCGCCTTTTCTTTCAAACGACTGAGCCAGATAGCGAGCGCGAGATAATCCTTCTCCGACTGCAACGGACCGTCATCCACAGTTCCGGCAAGACTTTCCTCCGTCCTCATCGATTCCTTCACGATGACAACCGCCCTGTCGGCATTTCGGAACAGGCGGGCAAGTTTCGCCACAAAAGCATTCGGATTTTCAGGTACTTCAGTTGCCGTATCGCTCAAAAACCAACGCGGATTAATCTCATAGGCAATACCCGTTCCCAGCCAAAAGGCAAATGCAAGTGCAAAAAATGACAACAATACCGGTTTGAATTTTTTAAACATATTTATTTTTCGTTTAACAGGATATATCGATTATATTAGACGATCTTTTAATCTAATCTACGGTTGCTACCGTACTTTAAAAACCCCTATGCAGGCTGCGGCTTGTTACTCTTGTTTGCTTCGGTTCAATTTTTTGACTAATTCAAATGCTTCAGATTGATATTGATCTTTCCATTTTTTCCAATCTAACGGTTTTCCCGAGCGTTCCCAATCTTCTAAAACCGACATTTTGAACATTTCCATTTCCCACCAATATTCGGCATATAAACGTGATTGATTGGGAATGTCGGCTTCTGCCCGATCGGCAAAATGCAAAAAATGAGAAATATCGCAAACTATATTATTTCGCCCCGGTCTGATATTTTTCTGTCCATCTCTCCCATTTTTCAGGCTTTCCTGATGTTTCCCAATCTTCCAATGCAGAGGCATTCAAGACTTCCAATTCCCACCAGCAATCGTAGTAATGAGAGGATTGGTTGGGAATCTCATTTTCTGCTTCGGAAACAAATTGGATAAAACTAAAAATATCCTTAACGATTTTTTCAAATCTATTTTCCATAGGTTGCCGCCCCCTCCAAATTGCGTGCCAACAACTTCGGCAAAATCAAGCCGGCAAGCCCCAGCATCCTGTGCCAATTGGAGAAAATGCCGTCTGAAAGCCGAATACCGCTTCAGACGGCATTTGCCAGATTTGACCTTGCCGGTGCTTACGGACGCTTTTTAAATATAAAGAAGGAAATATCGTCTAACGCATCTTCGGCAAAACCTTGCAAATCCGGATTACCTTGTTTTGAGCGCAATAAAGCAATCACTTTATCGCAATCGCCGATATTTTCATGCATCCTGGCGAGATGTCCGAAACAGGTTAATGACAATCTGGCAATATCCAAGTCTTTATGCTTCGACAACTCCGTCAATTTCTCAGAAATCCAAGGGATTTCATCCTCCTCCGAGTTGAAGGTCATGCCGAGCATACCGTCAATAACACAATCTTTATTTTCAGAATAAATCATCTTTTCTACTTGATTCTTATCAGCCATCATTTTTTAATTTTTCCTTTTGAATGAACCGACATTGCTTTTTTAAAACATCTTTTCCGGCGGGCAGAACCGTTATGAAACATTTGCGCCCGGTCTCAGGCAAAACGATTTCCTTATCGGTTTATCGGCAACGATGCGGACGGTTTGGGTTTTGCCGCTTTCAGATAACAGCCTGATTCCCGCCTTTAAGTCTTCCGCCTTAATCCATTTGCCGTCCGAATAAAACGGGTGGATGCGGTTGGAAATCAGGGTTTGGCTGTTGCTGATGCCGTCTGAAAGCCGAATATCGTTTCAGACGGCATTTTGATTGCCGGGTTTTGCTATTTTTTGTTGTAATAATCAAATTGCACGTTGACTATGTCTTTCTCGGTAAAAATATAACGGAGCATTGTTGTGAATCTTTCATAACGTTCATGAATTCCCACGCTATCAGGTAGCCAAGGGGAAGCTTTAATTTCGAAAAGCTCCCAATTTGGAACCATTAAAAAATCAATAAGGGTACCGATTCCAATCACAATATCCCTTGGTATATCCATCGGATAAGGATATTTTCTCCTAACCTCGATTAAATCATTCTCTAACTTCCAATATTCTTCATCATCCCACACCCCGTCATCATACCATTTGCCAATAAATGAATTTTCGTCATATCCCTCAAAACAAGTAATATTTCTTCTGAAGTTTTTTAACTCACACATAATACACATAATAATTAATCTCCAATACGATTTAGGTTTTTATCATGGAATGCCGTCTGAAGGGCGGAACGGTCTTTCAGACGGCATCGGATTGCCGGATTTTTAACCTAACCCGCACTTGTTAATCAAAATTCCATTTTTCCGATATAGTATTTCTCCAAGCGTAACCACCAAGGGGTAAATTACTTAGGAGATTGACTGAGGAATCAATAGTGACAATTTCTTTTAAACTGACTATCACAGCATCTCCTTCATGAATTTCATTGCCATCTAAGAATTGCCACATTCCATCATCAGCATCATGCCATACTTCTAAGATTCCGTTTTTTTTAGACAAAATTCTTCCAGTGGTAATAACAGCAGTATTTTGAGGGTCTTCAAATTTCCATTGCATATTGATGCCTGTTTATTTGATTTCTTAATATTTTTCTTCCGGATAAAACCTGCGCGGTTTTATGACTATTGCCCCTTTCAAATGAAGGAAAGGTCGTCGAAAATCAAACACATTTTCAGACGGCCTTTTGATTGTTGGGTTTTCACCTCAATCTACCTTTACTATGTTTTATTGGAAAATAAAAAAATTTCCAGTCATCTACATCTACATCAGTAAAAATATAACGGAGCATTACTCTGAACCTTTCATAACGCTCATTAATTTTGACACTTTTAGGCAACCAAGGAGAAGCTTTAATTTCGAAAAGTTTCCAATTTGGAACCATTAAAAAATCAATAATAGTACCGATTCCAATCACAATATCCCTTGGTATATCCATCGGATAAGGATATTTTCTCCTAACCTCGATTAAATCATTCTCCAACTTCCAATATTCTTCATCATCCCACACCCCGTCATCATGCCATTTACCAATAAATGAATTTTCGTCATACTCCTTAAAACAAGGGATGTTTCTTCTAAAATCCTTGAACTCGCACATAATAATTAATCTCCAATACGGTTAAGATTTTCATCATGGGATGCCATCTGAACGGCAGGGTGGGTTTTCAGACGGCATTTGCGCTCAATAATAATATCCCGCACCCAGAATACACGGTTTGGATGCGCCGGTTGCTTTGTGCGGACTACTGGGAATGCGGTTGACCCAACACGCCGCCAACCACGCAAATGCGGCCGCCTCCACCCATTGCGGATCGAGATTCAGGTCGGCGGTGCTGTGTAAGGAAACGCGTGTGCCGAAACATTCTGCCAAATCCGCTGTCAAGACGGGATTGCGGATGCCGCCGCCGCAAATATACATTTGACGGGTATCTGCCGCTGCGTGTGAGACGGCGTCGAAAACGGTTTGCGCGGTAAAACGGGAAAGCGTCCGTAATACGTCGTATCGGTTTTCGCCGCCGCCAAGATAGGTTTCGAGCCAATTTAGGGCAAACAGTTCGCGCCCCGTGCTTTTTGGGTGGGGTTGTGAGAAATACGGGTGGGCGAGCAGCCTGTCGAGCAGTTGCGGCAATATGTTGCCTTGTGCCGCTTTTGCACCGTTTTTGTCGTAAGGCAGCTGCCAGTGTGCCTGCGTCCATGCGTCCATCAGCATATTGCCCGGCCCCGTGTCGAAGCCGAAGGCGGGTGTGTCGGGGGGGAGTACGCTGATGTTGGCAATCCCGCCGATGTTCAGTACCACGCGAGTTTCTTTATCGTCGCGGAACAGGGCTTCGTGAAAGGCGGGGACGAGCGGCGCACCTTGTCCGCCGGCCGCAAGGTCGCGGCTGCGGAAGTCGCCGACGGTAAAAATCTGAGTCAGTTCCGCCAGCAGCGGCAAATCGGCAAGCTGTACGCTGTAACCGTGTTCCGGTGCATGTCGGACGGTTTGACCGTGGCAGCCGACAGCGGTAATGTCGTACGGCGCGAGGTTTTGACTGCATAGCAGTTCGGCGACGGTTTGCGCATACAGGTGGCTGAGTTCTTGCGACAAAATCCTGCTGCGGTGCAGTTCGTCTGCGCCTGTGTCCTGTAAATCCAGCAATTTGCGGCGTAACCGGTCAGGGTAGGGTATAAAGGCGTGTCCCTCCGCGCCCAGCCATTTCCCGCCGTCCATACGTATCAGTACGGCATCCGCCCCGTCCATGCTTGTTCCCGACATGATGCCGATGTAAAGCTGTGTTTCCATCATCACTCCCAAACTGGTGCAAAACGCCATTTTAACGTGTATTGACGCCCGTATACCGATTTGCTGGCGTAGTGTAAATAAATGTTTCAAGAAGGATTGCAAAAGGTTACAATATCCGCGAAAACCCTTCTGTGTCCACTAAGGAATCTTCCATGGCTCAAACTCAAATGAGTGCGAACTTGAAACTGATTAACGCTGTCTTTGCCGCCATGCTGGTCGGCATGGTCAGCTATTTTATCTATTGGGGTTTGGGTTATACCCACTACAATAACAGCGTGCTTTTCATTATTGCCACCATGTTCGGCGTGTTCATGGCGTTCAATGTCGGCGGCAACGATATTGCCAACTCTTTCGGTACCAGCGTCGGGTCCGGGACGCTGACGATCCCGCAGGCTTTGCTGATTGCAGCGGTATTTGAGGTCAGCGGTGCGGTCATCGCGGGTGGAGAAGTAACCGATACTATACGCAAAGGTATCGTCGATCTGAACGGTATGAACCTCGAGCCCATGCAGTTTGTGTTTATCATGATGTCTGCACTCTTGGCGGCGGCTTTGTGGCTGCTGTTCGCTTCCCACAAAGGCCTGCCGGTTTCGACGACACACGCGATTATCGGCGGCATCGTCGGCAGTGCGTTGTGTATGGCGGTTATGAAACATGCCGACTGGGGAACGTTGATTCAGTGGGGAAAATTGGGAGAAATCGGGATATCTTGGGTGCTGTCGCCTGTTTTGGGCGGTGCGGTTTCCTATTTCCTGTTTTCCCGCGTTAAGAAAAATGTCTTAGATTACAATGCTTGGGCCGAAGGTACGCTCAAAGGCATCAAGCAGGAGAAAAAGGCCTATAAAGAACAGCACCGCCTGTTTTTCGAGGGTTTGTCTGAGGCTGAAAAAGTCGAATATGCCACTAAAATGGCGCACGATGCACAAATTTACGATGAGCCCGAATTTGATCCGCAAGAGCTGCAATCGGAGTATTACCGCGGTCTTTATACGTTCGATAACCGTAAAAACAATGTCGATTCTTACAAGGCGTTGCACTCTTGGGTTCCCTTTATCGCTTCGTTCGGCGCGATGATGATTTCTGCCATGCTGATTTTCAAGGGTCTGAAAAACCTGCATCTGGGCATGAGCAATGTCAACAGCTTCCTGACTATCTTTATGATAGGTGCGGCGGTGTGGATGGGTACGTTTGTTTTTGCAAAAAGCCTCAAACGTAAAGATTTGGGTAAATCGACCTTTCAGATGTTTTCATGGATGCAGGTCTTTACCGCATGCGGTTTCGCATTCAGCCACGGGGCGAACGATATCGCCAACGCCATCGGTCCGTTTGCCGCGATTATGGATGTTTTGCGGACTAACAGCGTTGCCGCGCAAAATGCCGTTCCTCCGATTGCCATGCTGACATTCGGTATCGCGCTGATTGTCGGTTTGTGGTTTGTCGGTAAAGAGGTGATTAAAACCGTCGGTACGAGTTTGGCTGAAATGCATCCTGCTTCGGGATTTACCGCCGAACTGTCCGCCGCCTCCGTTGTGATGGGTGCGTCGCTGATGGGGCTGCCTGTTTCCAGTACGCATATCTTGGTCGGTGCGGTACTCGGTATCGGTCTGGTCAACCGTAATGCCAATTGGAAACTGATGAAGCCCATCGGCCTGGCTTGGGTCATTACCCTGCCTGCAGCCGCTGTATTGTCGGTTGCCTGCTACTTGGTTTTACAGGCAGTATTCTGATTGTTAAACGGTTATGCCGTCTGAACTTCCTTCAGACGGCATTTTTGTTTGCAAGTCCGGTTTGGCGGGAATATGGGTTTATAGGTCAGACAGGGAGCAGGCTGCCGTATCGTTATGAGATGGCGTCGCCCTTCCGGAAAACAGGTTGTAAAAAATAAAATGCCGTCTGAACCTCTTTCAGACGGCATCCGTATATTTGAAATACAATCAGACGGTTTGTGAGTATTTCGCCCTGGTTTCTTTATGGCGCAAGTGGTAGTCGAATACCATGGCGATGTTGCGGATGAGGAAGCGTCCCTTCGGAGTAACGGTCAGTCCTTGGTCGTTCAGGTTGACGAGTCCCAAGTCTGCAAGTTTTTCCAGATCGGCGAGCTCGTCTTTGAAGTAACGGTCGAACGGAGTGCCGGATATGTCTTCGTAAACACGGTAGTCGAGTGCGAAACGGCACATCAAATCCTGAATGATATTGCGGCGCAGGATATCGTCCTGATTAAGCTGGTAGCCGCGCATGATGGGCAGTCTGCCTTCATCGATGGCGGCATAGTAGGCATCGATGTCCCGTTCGTTTTGAGAGTAGGTGTTGCCGATTTTACCGATGGACGACACGCCGATAGCAACTAGGTCGCAATCCGCATAAGTTGAATAACCTTGGAAATTGCGTTGCAGCAATCCTTCTTCGAGTGCGACAGACAATTCGTCGTCCGGTTTGGCAAAATGATCCATGCCGATGAAGACATAGCCGCGTTCGGTCAGGGTTTGGACGCAGTATTGCAGCATATCGAGTTTTTCCTCACTGCCGGGAACGGCGGCGGTATCGATGCGGCGTTGCGGTTTGAAAACATGCGGCAGGTGGGCGTAGTGATAAAGGGCGAGACGGTCGGGATCAAGCGACAAAACGGTATCGATGGTGGTTTTAATGCTTTCGGAAGTCTGGTGTGGTAGGCCGTAAATCAAGTCCACACTGACGGATTTGAAGCCTGCTTCACGGGCGGCATCGATGACTTCCTTGGTTTCTTCGTAACTTTGGATGCGGTTGACGGCCGCCTGTACTTTAGGGTCGAAATCCTGAATACCGACACTCATACGGTTGAAACCGAGTCTGCCGAGCATGAGGACGGTATACCGGCTGACTTTACGCGGGTCAATTTCGATGGAATATTCGCCGGTGGGGAACAACTCGAAATGTTTGCGGATCATGCGGAAAACACGTTCGATTTGGTCGTCGCTTAAGAAGGTTGGCGTACCGCCGCCGAAGTGGAGTTGGGCAAGCTGGTGTTTTCCGTTTAAATGCGGGGCAAGCAGCTCCATTTCTTTTTCAAGGTATTCGATATAGGCATCGGCGCGGCTCTTGTCTTTGGTAATGATTTTATTGCAGCCGCAGTAGTAGCAGATGGTATTGCAAAAGGGGATGTGAATGTAAAGGGAGAGCGGTTTATTTAACATTCCCGTGCTACGTAAATGTAAAGCTTTGATGTACTCCCCTTCTCGGAAGCCGTCATGGAAACGGTCTGCAGTAGGGTAGGAGGTGTAGCGCGGACCGCTGGACGGCAGGCTGGCAATCAGCTCGCGGTCGAACTCGGGACGGTTATTGGCATTGTGATTGTTCTGTATCTGTATAATTTTCATGGTGCGTGTTCGATTTTATGATGTTAGTCAAATTTTGGATAGTTTGGTAGAATGCCGCAGTATGATAAACCTGTCTTGATATGTGTCAATAAGCACATAATCATGATGGGGCAAAACGCACGAAAAGGTACGGTATGGCTTCGCATAATACTACACATCAGATGAAAACGCTGTGTTCTTCCTGTTCTTTGCGGGAACTCTGTCTGCCTGTCGGATTACTGCCTAACGAGTTTACCCAGCTCGATGCCGTTATCCGCCAAAGCCGCCGTTTGAAAAAGGGCGAATACCTGTTCCGTGCCGGCGAAGCCTTTACTTCGCTCTTTGCCATCCGTGCAGGCTTCTTCAAGACAACCGTCGCCAGTCAGGATGGCCGCGATCAGGTAACAGGTTTTTTTATGTCGGGCGAACTCATCGGCATGGACGGCATCTGTTCCCATGTGCACAGTTGCGACGCGGTCGCTTTGGAAGACAGCGAGGTATGCGAGTTACCGTTTACCCATATCGAAGAGCTCGGTCAGAATATCCCAAGCCTGCGTACCCACTTTTTCCGCATGATGAGCCGCGAAATTGTGCGCGATCAGGGCGTGATGTTGCTTTTGGGTAATATGCGTGCAGAAGAGAGGATTGCCGCCTTTCTGTTAAACCTCTCCCAACGCCTTTATTCCCGCGGTTTTGCTGCCAACGATTTCATCCTGCGCATGTCTCGTGAAGAAATCGGCAGTTATCTCGGGCTGAAACTTGAAACCGTCAGCCGCACATTATCTAAATTTCATCAGGAAGGGTTGATTTCCGTCGAACACAAGCACATCAAAATCCTCAATCTGCAAGTGTTGAAGAAGATGGTGTCCGGCTGCTCGCACGCCATTTGAGCCATTGTCGTCCGGGATAATGCATATAGGCAGGATATTTGTTCTTCCCATAATTTCAGATAGTATGGGAAAGCAAATATCCTGCCTTTGTTTTACAGACAAAATGCCGGCTGAAGGGAAAACACTAAATAGAGAAATCTTCGCTGACGGGTGTGTACAGGATTTTGTCCACCTTTTCACGGGTCAGGTGCGGTGCAAATGATTGGATAAAGTCATACGCATATCCGCGCAAATAAGTATCGTTGCGTAAGGCAATCCATGTTGGAGAAGGTTCAAACAAATGTGCGGCATCCACAAGTTGCAAATCGTCATCCGTATCCGGGTTGTAGGCCATCTTTGCCATCAATCCCACGCCCAAACCCAAGCGGACGTAAGTTTTTAATACGTCCGTATCTGCCGCAGCCAATGCGACATCGGGTTGTTCCAAACGAGCTTTGGCGAATGCCCGTGCAATGCTGCTGCCCGTGTTGAATGCAAATTCATAGGTAATTAGTGGAAATCTTGCCAAATCTTCAATGCGGAGGGGGTTTCTGCATTCGAGCAAGGGGTGGTCGTTCGGTACGATAACCGCATGAGTCCAGTCATAGCAGGGGAGTTTTCCCAGTTCGGGATGGTCGTCTATACGCTCTGTAACAATTGCCAAATCAGATTCGCCCGAAGTAACCATTTGGGCGATGGCGGCAGGGCTCCCCTGTTTGATGGTCAGGTTGACTTTCGGATAGCGTTTCACAAAATCGGCAACAATCAAGGGCAGGGCATAGCGTGCCTGAGTATGTGTTGTGGCTACCGTCAGCGAACCGCTGTCCTGTCCGGTAAACTCGCTGCCGATATTTTTAATGTTTTGTACATCACGCAAAATACGTTCGGCAATATCTAAAACCGCTTTGCCCGGCTGAGAGACGGAAACCACGCGCTTTCCGCTGCGGATAAAAATCTGAATGCCGATTTCTTCTTCCAATAATTTGATTTGTTTGGAAATACCGGGTTGCGAGGTAAACAAGGCTTCGGCTGCTTCGGAAACATTCAGGTTGTGCCGGTAAACTTCCAAAGCGTATTTTAATTGCTGTAATTTCATGGCGGGTGGGTATGCATCGGTGACAGGGTCTGAATATCGTTTTTAATTTATCATACTTTTTTAAGTATATGATATGGGCTCTGTCGCCATATTTGTTGTTTTTATGCAACGACAATTTCCATATATGGAAAAAATCACCCTAAACTAATGACACAGAATTGATTTTTCGGCATGATTGGCAATTAGGAAACAGGCTGTGTTACTGTTGTTTTCTAGGGTTGAGTATTGACAGTCTGCACCCGGCTTCTTTATAGTGGAGACTGAAATATCCAATTTGCCGCCATATTCTTACAGCGGCCTGTATGTTGGCAATCCAGCAGCTGCTCCTGTATCTGCTGTACAAATTTAATGAGGGAATAAAATGACCAAACAGCTGAAATTAAGCGCATTATTCGTTGCACTGCTCGCTTCCGGCACTGCTATGGCAAGCGAAGCACATACCAAACATGGTTACACTGTAAGCAGCAAATCTCAAGAAATCGTACGTAACAACTACGGCGAGTGCTGGAAAAACACCTATTTCAATAAAGCGGAACAAGGTCGTGTGGAATGTGGTGATGCTGCTCCGCAGGCTCCTACTGTTATCGAACAGGCTCCTCAATATGTTGACGAAACCGTTTCTCTGTCCGCTAAAACTCTGTTCGGTTTCGATAAGGACGTATTACGTGTTGAAGCTCAAGAGAATCTGAACGTATTGGCACAGCGTCTGGGTCAAACCAATGTACAAGCCGTACGTGTAGAAGGTCATACCGACTTTATGGGTGCCGAGGCATACAACCAGGCATTGTCTGAACGCCGTGCCAACGTAGTTGCAAATTACTTGGTAGGTCGTGGTGTTCCTGCTGCTAAAATTTCTGCAGCCGGCTTAGGTGAGTCTCAAGCTCAGATGACCCAAGCTTGTGAAGCCGAGGTAGCTAAACTGGGTGCTAAAGTTTCTAAAGCTAAAAAACGTGAAGCCTTGATTGCATGTATCGAACCTGACCGTCGCGTTGATATCAAAATCCGTAGCGTGGTAACTCGTCAAGTTTCCCCAGGTTACGTTCAAACACAACAGGCTCAGGCTGAGCATCCTGCCGCTGAGCAAGGTTGGATTCCTGCTCCATACAATGGTGTACACGGTTACGCAAAACCTTAATTGGTTGATTTAAATAAACCCCGCATTTGCGGGGTTTATTTTATTTTATTTGTCAGATTGCTTTGGCTATTCTTAGTGAAGGATATAAAATCTGTACTGCATCATTTGTCATGGATATTTTAAATAATGAAAGAATTTGATTTCATCAGGCGGTATTTGCAGACAGACGGTGATCGTGATGTTGTTTTAGGAATCGGCGATGATGCGGCAATTATCCGCCCGCGAGAGGGTTTCGATTTGTGTTTCAGTGCGGATATGCTGCTGAGGGACAGGCATTTTTTTGCCGATGTAGAACCGGAGGATTTGGCTTGGAAGGTTTTGGCTGTCAATATTTCAGATATGGCGGCAATGGGTGCCATACCGCGTTGGGTGCTGCTAAGCGCGGCATTGCCGCAATTGGACGATGTGTGGTTGGAACGGTTTTGCAGTAGTTTTTTTGATTTGGCAAGAAAGTTTGGCATCACCTTAATCGGCGGTGATACGACCAAGGGTGATATGGTTTTCAATGTAACCATTATTGGCGAGTTGCCGAAGGGGAGGGCATTGAAGCGTAATGCGGCGGCAGTGGGCGATGATGTTTGGGTGTCCGGGTATATAGGGATGGCGGCGGCGGCTTTGAACTGCCGTCTGAAACAGTGTGTTTTGCCTGACGATGTATTTGCCGCGTGCGAACAGAAGTTGCTCCGTCCTGAACCAAGGGTTGAACTGGGACTTGCCTTATTGCCTGTCGCCCATGCGGCACAGGATGTTTCCGATGGGCTGGCTCAGGATATAGGGCATATTTTGACCGCTTCCGGTGTGGGTGCGGAAATTTTTGCGGATAAATTGCCGTCTTTATCCGTATTGAAAGATATTTTGCCACGTTCTCAATGGCTGTCTTATACTTTGGCCGGCGGCGATGATTACGAACTGGTATTTACCGCATCGGAAAGTTGCCGCGAAAGCGTGCTTGCCGCAGCGGAACGATGCGGCGTGCCGGTAACGCGTATCGGTAAAATCAATGGGGAATGCCGTCTGAAGATTTTGGATAATGACGGCAGGGAATTGAAACTTCACTCTTCGGGATTTGATCATTTTGGCTGATTTTAAACCTAACTTTGCATGGCTGCTCAAACGGCCGTTGTGTTTTTTGGCATTTGGTTTCGGCAGCGGGCTTGCTCCGTTTGCGCCGGGTACCTTCGGTACTTTGGCGGCGTTACCTTTGGCGTTCGTATTGATTTTGACGGGTGTGGACGGCCTGTTGTTGGCTTTTTTATGTATGGTGCTGTTTATGTGGGGCATACGCATTTGCGCGTATGCGGAAAAGGAAACAGGGGTATCCGATCATGGCGGTATTGTTTGGGATGAAATCGTCGCCATGATGTTTGTACTGGCTTTCGTTCCGTTCAAGTGGGTGTGGTGGCTGGCGGCGTTTATCCTATTCCGTCTATTTGACGCGCTTAAACCGCCTCCGGTCAGCTGGTTTGATAAAAATCTGCATGGTGGGCTGGGTATTATGGCGGACGACATGGCTGCGGCGGTAATGACGTTGATTGTCTTGCAGATTGCGATGCTGTTTTAACGGGGTTATCTTACAGAAATGCCGTCTGAATGGTTTCAGACGGCATTTTGTTTAACGCGTTACCGGTTTATATTTAATCCGTTTCGGTTTCGCGCCTTCTTCGCCGAGTCGGCGTTTCTTATCGGCTTCGTATTCCTGATAGTTGCCGTCGAAGAACACCCATTTAGAGTCGCCTTCACAAGCCAAGATATGCGTAGCGATGCGGTCGAGGAACCAGCGGTCGTGCGAAATGACCATCACGCTGCCGGCAAATTCCAGCAATGCGTCTTCCAGTGCGCGCAGGGTTTCCACATCGAGGTCATTGGACGGTTCGTCCAGCAGCAACACATTGCCGCCGCTCAACAAGGTTTTTGCCAAGTGCAAACGTCCGCGTTCGCCGCCGGAAAGGTTGCCGGCGATTTTGCTTTGGTCGCTGCCTTTGAAATTGAAGCGTCCCAAATATTGGCGGGCTGGAATTTCAAACTGACCAACCTGCAAAATGTCGCGGCCTTCGGCGATGTTGTCGAATACGGTTTTGTCGTTTTGTAAACCTTCGCGGCTTTGGTCAATCAGACTCATTTTCACGGTTTGCCCGATTTTCACTTCGCCGGAATCAGGCTGCTCTTTGCCCGAAATCATTTTGAACAGCGTAGATTTACCCGCGCCGTTCGGACCGATGATGCCGACAATCGCGCCCGCAGGCACTTTGAAGCTCAAATCGTCAATCAGCACTTTATCGCCAAACGATTTGGAAACATTCACAAATTCAATGACTTCATTACCCAAACGCTCGGCAACAGGGATAAAGATTTCCTGAGTTTCGTTGCGTTTTTGGTATTCGTAGTTGCTCATTTCTTCAAAACGCGCCAGACGCGCTTTGGACTTGGCTTGGCGGCCTTTGGCATTCTGGCGCACCCATTCCAATTCCTGCTTCATTGCTTTCACGCGCGCAGCTTCGGATTTCGCCTCGTTTTCCAAGCGTTTTTCTTTCTGCTCCAGCCAAGACGAGTAATTGCCTTTCCACGGAATACCGTGTCCACGGTCGAGTTCCAAAATCCATTCGGCGGCGTTGTCCAAGAAGTAGCGGTCGTGCGTTACGGCAACGACTGTACCTGGGAAGCGTACCAAGAATTGCTCCAGCCATTCGACAGATTCCGCGTCCAAGTGGTTGGTCGGCTCGTCCAGCAAAAGCATATCGGGTTTGCTCAACAACAGTTTGCACAAAGCAACGCGACGTTTTTCACCGCCGGACAAATTGCCGATTTTGGCATCCCAATCAGGCAGGCGCAGCGCGTCGGCAGCGATTTCCAATTCATGCTCTGCACCGCCGCCGGTAGACGAACCCGCCGCAATAATCGCTTCCAAGCGGCCTTGTTCTTCCGCCAACGCGTCAAAATCCGCATCAGGATTGGCATACTCAGCATACACTTCTTCCAAGCGTTTTTGTGCGGCAGCCACTTCGCCCAAACCGCTTTCCACTTCCTCGCGCACGGTTTTCTCAGGATCAAGCTCAGGCTCTTGCGACAGGTAGCCGATTTTAATGCCGCCCATCGGCACGGCTTCGCCCTCAAATTCTTTATCCACGCCCGCCATAATTCTCAGTACAGTAGATTTACCCGCACCGTTCAAACCGAGCAAACCGATTTTTGCACCAGGAAAGAATGAAAGGGAAATGTCTTTAATAATGGTTTTTTGCGGCGGCACAACCTTGCTCACGCGCAGCATAGAATAGACGTATTGTTGGGACATGGTTTTCTCAATTCGGTCAAATAAATTTCAGACGGCCCATTTTAACCGATTGTATTGATTATTGCTTGCACGGATGATATTTGGAGGAACAGCTGACGGAATGACTAAAGAGTTTGTGAATCGTTTGATATTTATTTTGATTGGCGAACGTGTTTGCCTGCCATACATGCATAAACGGCAATAATTCTTTGGCAATGTATTGATATGAAAGTAAATCTGTTTAGTAAAAGGAAAAGTCAGGAGGAAGGAAGGCGGCATTGTGTCCATTTGGGTTGATGACGCAAGGAGTGTTGAATAAAGGCCGTCTGAAACCTTTTCAGACGGCCTTTCTTCATTTTTCACAGGAATATCTCAAATCCCCGCGTATCCTGCCCTTCAGTCTGCTGCCTGCTTTTTCCAATCGACACACTCTGCCAAATCGGTATTGAAATGCGCGCCGATGTTGTGCCGCCTTGCGTATGCGGCTTGGGCGACGGCGAGGCTGCATTCGAGCAGGTTGCGGTTTTCGTATTCGGACGCAGTGTGCGGTTCGGTTTGGTTTTGCTTCCAAAGCCACAGCTGGGCGATGGCGCGGCGCAGGCCGGTATCGTTGCGGAGGATGCCCAGATGGCGTTGGTTGAACGCTTGCAGGACGGGACGGCTGAAGGTGTTTTGAAGGTCGTCTGCAAAGATGCCTGCTTCGGCGGTGGGGTTTTCAGACGATCTTTGGGACGGTACAGCTTGGAATGCTTGTCCGTCTGCGATGGTTTGGGCGCAGAGCCTTGCGGTCACGACGCATTCGAGCAGGGAGTTGCTGGCGAGGCGGTTGGCTCCGTGCAGCCCTGTGCAGGCGGTTTCGCCTAAGGCGTAGAGCTGCGGTAGGGAGGTTCTGCCGCAGGGGTCGGTGTGGATGCCGCCGCAGGTGTAGTGTTGCACGGGGCGGACGGGGATGGCTTGGCGCGTGATGTCCAAGCCGCATTGGGATAAACAGTGTCGATGGATGGACGGAAAATGCTGACAGACGAACGCTGCGGGTTGATGGCTGATGTCGAGCGAGACGAAGTCTTGCGTTTGCTTGGCGATTTCGGCGGCGATGGCGCGGGCAACGATGTCGCGCGGCGCAAGTTCGGCGCGGAGGTCGTAATGCGGCATAAACCGTTCGCCCGATTGGTTGGTCAGGATGCCGCCTTCGCCGCGCACGGCTTCGGAAATCAGGAAGGTGCGGCCGTTTTCAGACGACCTTGCCAAGCCTGTGGGGTGGAATTG
>QWCZ01000567.1_pt1 | contig 20059 bp, 19 predicted proteins | sample 1972651 | NCBI WGS metagenome assembly QWCZ01 (sample SAMN09866695, study PRJNA288562) | Human oral metagenome isolate pre1_saliva, whole genome shotgun sequencing... | isolation source: mouth | host: Homo sapiens | place: USA: California
TACTTCAGAGAATACTTTTGCTTTTGTATATTTAGTGATGTCGTTTGTCACTGTGAAAGTACCGAATGCACCGGATCCTTTCGCATGCATACGGCGTTCGGGAATCACTTCACGAGCAAAGTGGCCTAATTTTTCCATCAACCACACATCTTGCATCAATACAGGACCACGTTTTCCAGCTGTAGCACTGTTGTTATTATCCGGCACTGGAGCACCAAAGGCTGTTGTCAATTTTTCTTCTTTCATAACTTTCTCCTTTGTAAACTTATACATATTATAATAAAATTAAAACCTATATCTTTTACAACGGATAATAATTATCCGTTACTTTATGATGTAATTATAAAACTTTTTCTATGTATTGTCAATAATGATTTTCCATTAATTTTTATTATTCTTCATGTTATTAACTATAACATTATCAAGTTATTAATTATATATCATCCATATATATATGAAACTATACCCCAGAAGGATACCCAAGGCATTCAAGGGCATTTCTATATATCCCATATAACAAAAAGGGACTATGAAAGAATAGTCCTCTATTCTTTCACAGTCCCCATAGTATTTACTTAGTCAATACTGCGATCCACTGATGCAATCTGAAATTACATCATACCGCCCATACCACCCATTGGAGGCATTGGAGGCATCATTGGAGCATTTTCATCTACTTTGTCAGCTACAATGGATTCAGTAGTTAATACTAATGCTGCGATGGATGCTGCATTTTGTAAAGCAGAGCGTGTTACTTTAGCAGGGTCCACGATACCAGCTTTTACCATGTCTACATATTCTTCTGTTAATGCATTGAAACCGATGCCGCTTTCAGTAGATTTTACGCGTTCTACTACAACGGAACCTTCTAAACCTGCATTGTAAGCGATTTGGCGTAGTGGTTCTTCCACAGCACGGCGAACAAGATTTACACCTGTCAATACATCGCCAGTTGCTTCTATACCGTCTAATGCTGGGATGATGTCGATTAATGTAGTACCACCACCCGCAACGATACCTTCTTCTACAGCTGCACGAGTAGCGTTCAATGCGTCTTCGATGCGAAGTTTTTTATCTTTTAATTCCACTTCTGTTGCTGCACCTACTTCGATCACAGCGACACCACCAGACAATTTAGCCAAACGCTCTTGTAATTTTTCTTTATCGAATTCAGAAGTAGCTTCTTCTGCTTGTGCGCGAACTTGTGCTACACGACGAGCAATCACGTCTTTATTACCATTACCATCAACGATGATAGTTTCGTCTTTTGTGATGCGAACTTGACGAGCTGTACCCAAGTGTTCTAAATCTACATTCTCTAGTTTCAAGCCCACTTCTTCGCTGATGACGATACCACCAGTTAAGATAGCAATATCTTCTAACATAGCTTTACGACGATCGCCGAATCCAGGAGCTTTCACAGCTACTGCTTTTAATGTACCACGAAGGCGGTTCACTACTAATGTAGCCAATGCTTCGCCGTCTACGTCTTCAGCAATGATCACAAGTTCTTTACCAAGTTTTACAACTTTTTCAAGAGCTGGTAATAAATCAGCGATAACGGAGATTTTGCGGTCAGTGATCAAGATCAATGGTTCGTTCACAACTGCTTCCATTTTATCTGGGTCAGTTACCATGTAAGGAGATAGGTAACCGCGGTCGAATTGCATGCCTTCTACTACGTTCAATTCAGTTTGTAATGTTTTAGATTCTTCTACAGTGATAACACCGTCATTACCTACACGGTCCATTGCTTCTGCAATCAATGCGCCGATTTCTTCATCAGCTGCGGACACTGAAGCTACTTGAGCAATGTCTTGTTTACCATTTACATCAATCGCTTTGGATTGAATTTCAGCCACTAATTTTTTAACGGCTAATTCGATGCCTTTTTTAAGGATCATTGGATTTGCACCAGCAGCTACGTTGCGCATACCTTCTTGAATCATAGCTTGCGCTAATACTGTAGCAGTTGTAGTACCGTCACCAGCTACATCATTAGTTTTTGTAGCTACTTCTTTTACTAATTGTGCACCCATGTTTTCAAATGGATCTGGAAGTTCAATATCACGAGCGATAGTCACACCATCGTTAGTGATTGTAGGAGCACCAAACTTTTTCTCTAATACTACATTGCGACCTTTAGGTCCTAATGTTACTTTTACTGCATTTGCTAATTGGTCAACGCCACGGCCTAATGCACGGCGTGCTTCTTCGTTAAATAAAATTTCTTTTGCCATTGTATAGCCTCCTATATGGGGTCGTCCCCTTCTTTGGTCAGATTATAATACTGCTAAAATATCTTTTTCGCTGATGATCAAATGGTCAATTCCATCAATTTTGAACTCAGTACCAGCATATTTGGAGAACATAACTGTATCGCCCACTTTAACTTCTGGTGCTACACGTTCGCCATTGTCACATAATTTACCAGGACCCACAGCAATAACCGTACCTTCAGATGGACGTTCTTTTGTGGAAGATGCTAAAAAGATACCACTTTCCGTTTTTAAACTTTGCTTCATAGCAGCCATAATTTTTTTATGATTTTGCTTCATGAGCTGCGATAATCTTTTTGCAAGTTTCCACGATGCTAATGCGTTTATCCATACTGAAAGCTCGTATTTTCTCGTACGCTTTTTCCTCAGAGAATCTGTGTAGTTCCATCAATATGCCGGTCGCTTTCGCCACATATTTTCGTTCTTCTAAGGAACTTTCCAATCCTTTGACCTGTTCTAGCAAGTTTTCTTCTTCTTGAAAACGACCCATAGCCATCTGTAGAGCTGGACCTAAGTCCGATTCTCGTAGAGGTTTTATTAAATAGCCATACACTCCGGATTGAGATGCCTTTTGGATTAAATCATCTTGGCTGTACGCTGTTAATAACACCACCGGAGCCAATCGTTGATGGCGAATTTGTCGAGCCGCTTCTATGCCATCTAATTCAGGCATCTTCACATCCATCAATACTATATCTGGTTGTACTGTTTGACATAGTTGAATAGCCTCTACACCATTACAACCTTCCCCTACAACGGTATGACCTTGGCTTTCTAATATATCTCGCAAGTCCATGCGAATGAGCGACTCATCATCGACTACTAAGACGCGCATACTCTTCTCCTTTATAAATCCAAATATCTACCATAGTCCCTGTTCCTTTAGATGTCCAAGAAATTCTTCCATCCAATTCATTTCGCACTAAATTCTCTATAATCTGTAATCCTAAATGGCCCTTTCTAGTACTTTCAAAATCGTCTGGCAAACCACAGCCTGAGTCACGGATACTAATGTGTAGCATGTCATGATGTCCAACGTCCCTTACGTCTCGTACCTCTACCTGTACTTGACCTTCTATTCTGTCTTTGAAAGCATGTTTAAAAAGATTGGAAAAGAGTTCATTCATTACCAAGGACACATAGCTGGCCTTGTGAGATGACATAATAATGTCTTCTCCAATATATTCCATGTCTATGCGTTGCTCAGAAGACCCTAACCCTTGTCGCAACAAGCGCCACAGTTCTTCTATAATACTGCGCAACGCCACATAGTCTTCATCAAAATTAGACACGATTTCATGGACAAGAGCCATACTTTCAATCCGATGAATACTGTTTTGTAAGGCTTGTTTTACATCTTCGGAAGTACTTCTTCTACTTTGCATGCGCAATAAACCCGCTACAGATTGCAAATTATTTTTCACTCGATGATGCACTTCTTTAATGACAGAATTTTTTACTAGTAACTGTTGATCCCGTTTTCGAAGCTCCGTCTTATCTTGTAACACCAAAATACCACGTTTCCATCTAACTCCAAGAACAACGGGAATCATCACTTGTCGCAAGGCAATATCACCATATAATTCTTCATCAATCGTACCTAGTCTATCTTCTAAAGCCTTTTTAATACGACCTACTTTCAATGTGCTGCTATAGATTGATGTACCCTGTATGCGTCTGTCGATACCAAATATATCCCCTAATTTTTTCGCAGCACGGTTCGCATATAAAATAGTTCCATCCTGTTCAAAGAAAATAATTCCATCTAATACGGAAATCCCATCATATAACTCAGGTTGTTGTAATTGTGGTACTAACATCCCTTGAAACGTAGTCTGTGATACCATGGACATAAATTCATCATAACGATTAGAATACACTTCAGACACAGGATTAGTAAAGGCACAAGCACCAATACATTTGCCTCCATTATCTACAATAGGATAGATATAAGCGTGATAGGTTTCTACTGTAATCCCACTATCTGTTTCTTCTTCCCACTCCAATAGGCCTGCAAAAGGTTTTCCTGTATCTAATATCTGTTGAATTGGATGCTCTAGGGGTATGTCTAATTTCTGTACTGTCCCCGTATGACGACTATCCAACGCTCCACTAAGTAAAAGGTGTCCGTCCTTAGCTTGCACTAAGAGGGACACCCCTTGCTCACTGATAGCTTTACCAAAGCTTAATCGTTCAGAGAACTGCAATAGTAAAGCCTGTTGTGTAGGATATAAATCTGTTTCTTTGTCTAGGCTGTCTTTCCAACTAATCATGTTGGTTTCCTTTCCACAAATCACTGCCCAATGGAATGGACGGTTTTGCATTCAAAGTGTAGTTACTGAATTTACCAGCTTGTGCCATATAATAGGCTCGGCAACCAATCATAGCTGCATTATCTGTAGCCAACATAGATCCTGCTGTGAGGTACGTCAAGCCTTCTGCTTCACACATGGCTTGTAAATCTCGCTGCAATCCACTGTTAGCCGACACGCCACCAGCTAGAGCGATCTTCGTTTCTCCTAATGTATGAGCCGCTTCTTTCATTTTTTCTACCAATACGTCCGTAATGGCCTTTTGAAAGGAGGCTGCTACATCTTCATGACAGATGGATTCACCTTTTTGTTGTTTTCCATTGATATAGTTAAGCACCGCAGATTTTAAACCACTAAAGCTAAAGTCGAAGTTTCCTTTTTCTAATAAAGGCCGTGGGAAATCGATGGCATCTGGATTACCCTCTTTTGCCAATGCATCAATATGTGGCCCTCCTGGGTAAGGATAGCCTAATACGCGAGCGATTTTATCGAAGGCTTCACCTGCCGCATCATCACGTGTTTGTCCTAATACCTGAAAGCTTTCATAATCTGTCACATGAACAATCATGGTGTGCCCACCAGATACCACTAAGCACAAGAAAGGCGGTTCTAAATCAGGGTGTAACAAGAAATTTGCAAAGATGTGACCTTCCATATGATGAACGCCTATCAAAGGAATATCTTTTGCAAAGGACAGAGCCTTCGCCGCTGACACCCCTACCAACAAAGCTCCTACTAAACCAGGCCCATAAGTGACACCGATATGATCCATATCATCTAATGTCATATTCGCATCTACCAAAGCTTGGTCAATAACTGGCATAATCTGTTCTATATGATGTCGAGACGCCACTTCTGGAACGACACCGCCAAACTTTCTATGTATGGGTACTTGACTGGAAATTACATTAGAAACGACCGTTCTGCCATCTTGCAACACTGCTGCCGATGTTTCATCACAACTAGTTTCAATAGCTAGTGTGTAGATACTCATGCCAGTTCCTCCATTTCTTTCCTCATAATCAGCCCATCTTCTACTGGATCTGAATAAAATTGTTTGCGTACTCCTACCGCTGTAAAGCCAAGTCTACGATACATGGCTTGAGCTGCAATATTGGAGACACGCACTTCTAAAAAAATATGTTTCATACCTTGTTTACGGAGCATTTGCGTTAACTTACGAGTCATTTTAGATCCATAACCTGCACGACGATGTTCAGGATGTATGGCAATATTCGTAATCTGCCCTTCATCCAAGACTAGCCAAGATCCTGCATAACCAATAATCTTGCCATCTTCCGCTTCTGCTACAAGGTACAGCTTATCTTCTACTTCTAAATCATCTAATAAGACTTCCTTTGACCAAGGTGTTGAAAAACAGGCCCTCTCTATTTGGTAGATACCTTCAATATCACTTCGTAAGGCTTCTCGTAATGTGACCATTATCGTTCACCTGCTGCTTCACGGACTACTACCGTAGGTTCCACATAGGTACCAGTGGCTAGGATGTCTTTGTTTTTCTCATCCCACACCACTTCCGCTTCCGATTTACGAATATAGAATGGCTCAATGGACTGCGCATCAGGAATCGTACCACTCACGAATTGTGGTAATGCCACTTGAATGACATGAGATGCCCGTGGGCGTTGTTTCGATTCATGACCGATAACAAGTCTAATAGGGTCAATACGGCCTTCTTCTACACCTAGAGCATATTCTTTTTCCAATCGCTTCAGACCATCCCCTACGATGACCACTGAAGTATCTCCAGATAGCTGTACTAGTTTCTCTAACAATTCAGTTACTTGATGTACTTCTATTGTATCTAAAGCAATCATGTCCGCGCCATTCCACTCATACTGACGGCCATAGACCTGTTTCTTTTGTGCATCAATGACAGTGCATACCCGGTAGTTAGAATACATAAAACTTTGGGCTAACACATCAGTGGTGAGCACGCCTACTACGGGTACATTCCAAGCATAAGCCAAGGCCTTTGCCGTGCCTAAGCCAATGCGCAAGCCTGTAAAGGAACCAGGCCCAATGGTTACGGCAATACCGGTAATGTCAGATTTCTTTACTTTCCCCGTTGTCAGCACCGCTTCAATATGTGGCACCAATTGCTCAGAATGAGTAAGCCCTGCCTGTACAATGAGTTCGCTTCGTATTTCTTTGTCATTTCCTACCGCTACGCTAGCAATGGCGCTACTCGTTTCAATTCCTAAAATCATAGGTTCTCTCCTATGCATTGTAATGTTTCCGCTGAAAGTAAGTCCGTACGAACTGTAAACTGACGAGATCCATCATTACCGACAGAAATCTCAATCCACACTGTCGTATCTGGTAATTCATCGACAAACTTACTAGCCCATTCCACAACGGACTTCGTTTCCTCTGTATATTCGTAAAAGCCGATGGTTTCCAGTTCTTCTATCAAGTCCATTCGATACAAATCGAAATGGTATAAGTTAGAACCATCTACTTCATAGGTATTCATCAAGGCGAATGTAGGACTTGTCACTTCTTCTGTAACTCCAAAGCCCTTTGCAATCCCTTGGGAAAAATGCGTTTTCCCTGCCCCTAGCGTGCCATCTAGAGCAATACATATAGGACCTTCATAATCTTTCATAAAATTCCCTAGGCTATAACCTAGAGCCAACGTTTCCTCTACGGAGTGTGTTGTATATTGTATGGTATTCATAGTATTCCTTTATCCAAATGATTATATCCCTTAGGTTCTACCGTAATCCATTGTCCATCATGGTCTACTAACACCTGTGCAGCGCCTGCTTTGACATACCCAATGATGGTGAACGTCTCTGTAGGCAAGTATTCTGCCATCTCAGCTGGAATGGTTCCCACTAGCTGAAAATCTTCGCCCCCTGTCCACATAGGAAGATAAGGACTCATCTGATGGCTTTCACAATAGGCCTGAACCTCTGGATGGATGGGCAACGCACTTTCATCAATGAAAATAGTCACCTGCGATGCGTTAGCAATCTCATTAAGCTCGCTGGATAAGCCGTCGCTGATGTCGTTCATAGACGTGGCACCTAAGTCTCTTGCTATTATACCACATTCCACATGAGGAATGGGCCGTTGATGGACAGACCTGCTCACTGGATAGTCCTCGCTGCCCTCTAACAAACTGTGAAGACCCACATAAGATAAACCCAGATAATTCGTGATGAACACTGCATCACCATCTTGAGCTCCACTGCGTAGGACAGATTGATTTGTTGGAACATCTCCAAACACTGTGGCAGAAATCACAAAAGGTCCCTCGGTCGACACCGTATCGCCGCCGATGATATTTACACTATACTCTGCACATATGTCATGCAATCCTTGATACACTTCTTCTACATAGGACGTATGTCGCCCCTTAGGCACTGCAATAGACACCACCATATGCCGTGGGGTGCCACCCATCGCTGCTATGTCGCTAATGTTTGCTGCCCCCAATCGATACCCTACATCAAAAGGGGCGGTGGTACTTTCACTAAAGTGGATGCCTTCTACCATCATGTCCGTACTAACCAGTTGATCCACATCGCAAGGCGTATCATAGACAGCGCAGTCATCACCAACCCCGACCTTTACGTACGTAGGATTGTAGATACTGTGTTGAGTTAACCTATCAATGAGAACAAATTCGTCAGTCGATATTATATTATCCTCGTATGTGTTACTACTATTTTCTACATGACAGTGCATTTCCTTTACAGTTTCATTTCCTAAAGAAGTTTTATTACCCGAAGTAGTATCATAACCTACTATAGCATCCTCTGATATAGTGTCCATTTTTATAGTATAGCCATCGTCATTATATTGTATGCTTTCTTCCTGTATTTTTAGGCTAGCACTCTGAATATGCATACTCCGGTTCGACAACACATGATTTTCATCTAACAATAAATTTCGTAAGAACTGTTCTAAATATTCTGTTGTTCTATACACGCCTAGTTTCAAATTTTGATAATTGGCTCGTACTAAAGAATTTCTAAAGTACCACGCATGGTTGGCGAACATATCATTCGTCACTGTAAAGCCTAGGGTGCGGAGATATTTAATAAAAAATACAGCGGTCGTTCTCGTATTTCCTTCACCAAATACATGAATCTGCCACAATCTGGCAACAAAAATAGCTAAATGACGAATCGTCTCTGACATATCCAAATTGGCATAGGAAAAATTTTTTTCTTGCTCTATGTCATAGCGTAAGATTGCCCCTAGTTCAGACACGCTACCATAGGTCACCGTATCACCATCGAGAATCCATTCCTTTTTTGTGATATTGTAATCTCGTATACTGCCCGCATGAGCATAGATATCTGTAAACAATTGTCTATGAATCGATAGATACTCATTCGGCGTAAAACTGAAAGCTTTCTCTAAGAGCAACTCCGACATACGAAGTGATACTATATCCGCTTCTGCTGTTCTATCTTCTTGATTCGGATAGGATTCATAATAATTTTCCAACAATGTATGAAGAACCTGTAGGGACATCTGCCCTTCAATATTCTTCTTTGCTAAGTCTACTAAATAGGCAGACGGCGTCAACCCATCGACAGCTTGTAAACCAATAGCAGTCTTCCAGGCTTGGGCTTTTTCATATTGACTAGCTTCACCTTGACGGATATACTCCTCAAAAGGATCTTTATGCATCGTACCACCTCGTTCCATTGTGTAATAACAAACTAACGTATCTATGCCGTTACGGATAATAACGATATACTATTTCAATTAAACTATAAGATCTGTATATCACTTTTCTATACACGTTGTTCTTATTGTACCATACTAGGGACTAAAGGATAACAAAAATAAAAGGAACCCCTATAAGGATTCCCTTTTACTATGTTTCCGTAGATTTGTTTATCCCTACCGCGTCATCTCCACTAGCTGTTTCACATAGTCATTGCTAGGATGGTTCTTTACTTCTTCGGTGGTCCCGTATTGTTGTATCTTACCTTCGTGCATGACAAGGATATGTGTGCCTAGCTTGAAAGCTTCGTGCATGTCATGGGTGATAAACACAATAGTACAGTCCGTTTGCTTATGAATATGTTTCAAGTCTTCTTGTAGTTGATACCTCGTAATGGAATCCACCGCTCCAAATGGTTCATCCATGAGCAATATCTTCGGCGAGTTCGCATAGGCTCTAGCGATGCCAACCCGTTGTTGTTGACCTCCAGATAATTCTTTAGGATACTTTCCCTTACTATCTAGTGGTAAGCCCACTAATGAAAGCATGCGTTCTACAATAGCATCTACTTCTTCTTTCGGTACACCCTCTAGTATAGGCACATACCCAATATTCTCTGCTACTGTCATATGGGGAAACAGTCCATCCCCTTGAATGGCATACCCAATCTTTCTACGTAAAGAAATAATATCCTGATCAATAACACGAGTTCCAAAAATAGTAATATCCCCCTCGTCGGGTACTATCAATCCATTAATCATTTTTAACAGCGTCGTCTTCCCTGACCCAGACGTACCTACAATGCAAAGAAAGTCCCCTTCGTTGATGGTCAAGTTACAATGTCTCACCACCCATTTCCCTTGATAGGACTTTCCAATATTTTTATATTCTATAATTTGATTCATCTAGTTCACCACCAATCCTTTAGATTGCAAAAATTCCTTTGCCACTTGTTTCGGGTCTTCCTTATCAATTTCTACCCTTTTATTCAGCTGTGCCATAGTACTTTCATCTAAGATACCATCCAAACGATGTAATACCCTTTCTAGCTCAGGATGTTTTTGTAGCGTTTCCTCACGAACGACCATGCCCGCCATATAGCTTGGGTAAAAGTTTCGATCATCCTCTAACACCACAACCCGTGGATCAGACAGCTGACCATCTGTAGTAAACACCGTCATCGCATCAATTTTCTTATCAAACAAGGCTTGATATTTTAAGCCATTGTCCATATCTACTACCTTTTTGAAGTGATAGTTATAAGCATTAGCTAAGGCTTTATAGCCATCTTCTCGTTCAAAGAAATCATATTCCGCTCCAAATGTTAACTGTCCAGCATATTTCGCTAAATCAGTAAACGTTTTAATGCCATATTCCTTCGCTAGATCTGCTCGAATGCCAATACTATAGGTATCGTTAAAACCAAACATGCCCTTCCACAAAAAATGATACTTGTCCCTGTACTCTGCACTCAACATAGGAAACTTGTCATTCTTGTAGTCTTCCTTATGTTTCAACACGATTTGCCAAGATGTCCCTGTATACTCCGGATACATATCAAAATCGCCTCGCACCATGCCAGGATGAATATTAGATGTGCCGCCACCTACACCATGGGTGTACTTAACCTTCAAGTCAGTATCTGCCTCAATGAGAGTACCCACGATTTCCGCCAAAATGTATCCTTCCGATACAGGTTTTGATGCAATGTGAATGGTATCGTTTTTACTATACTGTTGCATTCCCAGGACACCAAAAATAATCACTAAGATAGCTCCCAATGCATAGCCTATTTTTTTATTCACTACCGTATGCATTTTGTGCTGTTCTACTAGTTTACCAATGAAGCCTAGTATGCCGTCTATGACCAAAGCTAAGACAGCAATCAAAATGCCTCCAATCCAGATGAGCACTTCATTATTAGTGGTAATCCCACGATAGATAGCAACGCCTAGCCCTCCTGCCCCTACAAAGGAGGCAATCCCTGCTAAGGCAATGGTCATAGTCACCATGTTCATGATAGCTCCGAAGATAACAGGAAATGCTAGAGGTAACTGTATTTTCCATAAAATTTGCCTATCTGTACTACCCATGGCACGGCTAGCCTCAATAATCTTTGGATCAATAGTGGTAATCCCTACATAGGTACTACGCACGATAGGTAACAACGCATAGATGGTAAGAGCAATAATAGCCGTCGTATTTCCCACACCAGTAAAAGAAATCAAAAAGCCCAACAAAGCAATTGAGGGTATAGTGTAAGCAATATTCACTACGGATATAACAGAATTAGCCAGTTTTTGTTTCCGTGCGATGAATACTCCTATAGCCAAACCCAAAATCGTGGCAATGATGACTGCTGTAAAAGTAATGCCTATATGCTCTAGCAATAAATGCATATAAAATGGCCAGTTCTTCCCTAACTCTTCTAATAAATTTTGTATCATTAAATCCTCCCTTTTTACAATATGTTTGTAGATCTTTTTTTCATACTAAATTACCATGAATTTAAGGTATAAAAATGTTGGAGGCTCTTTATTAAGAGTCCCCCAACATAGTACTTAATCTTTTACGATTTTATCTTTCATTTGTTTCAATGGGCGCGTTAAATCAATATTACCATAAGTCGGCAAGGTCACTCCTTTTACCTTTACATACACCTTATGTACACCATCAAATTCCACTGCTGTATTGACGATAGATGCAATGCGAAGTGTGGCTGTTAAACCTGTAGCATCCTGTAAAAAGTCATCATTCAAAACCACGGTCACAGTATCATCATGTTTTGATGTTTCGACTACTTTTGTGCCTTTTGCAAAGACTGGATATTCTGCACGACCATCTTGCTCAATCATCAAATTTATGGCATCTTTTACCGTTTTACGCTCTTTATCAATCGTAAGCGGTTGTGGCATTACGCCTTTCCCATCTTGTCGCGGTACATAGACCACAATTTTTGTCATCTTATCCATCGCTTTTTTATCTTCTGATGTAGTCGATTGAACGGTTGTTTGTTTTCCTAGATCTAGTTTCAAATCTTGAGAATTACACCCCGCCAAAGCAATGACACAAACGCTCATCATAGCCACTAAGCCATAGCGTAATGATTGTTTCATGAATTAACCTCCAAAATAGATTTCCAACCCTTTTGCTAATTCATTAGCAAATTGTTGTCGTGTAGATGATTCTTTTAAATGACCTTCCTCCTTAGGATTTGAAATAAATCCTAACTCTACCAATATAGATGGCATAAAGGAATGTCGTAATACATACAGATTTCCTGGTTGAATACCACGATCACCATTAAATCCACTATGATCAGCAATCTGACCTTGTACGGAAGAAGCTAGTTTTTTCGACTGCTCAGATCCGTCAAAATAGTAGGTAGCAATCCCACCTACATTAGGATTGGAAAAAGAATTAATATGAATACTGATAAATGCATCAGCTTGATTAGCATTTGCCACATTCACACGAGCTTGTAATTCATCAACACCACTCGCATGTGGACCATACACATCTACATCTGTAGTACGAGTCAAGATAACTTTAGCACCTTTCGCTTCCAGTATAGATTTTAAATATTCTGATATAGGCAAGGTCACTTGCTTCTCTTGTAATCCGGTTGGTCCAATAGCACCTGGATCACTACCACCATGTCCAGGGTCCAACACAATAATCTTACCCTTGATGCCACCAGATGTGCGATAACTTACTGATTGTGGCACTGGTTTTTCTGGGATTGTTGGTAAGACAATTGGTTTTTTAGGTCCTTCCTTGGATTCTGTTTTTGCCGGTGAGTTTGCCTTAGGTTTCTCCACCTTATCCACTGGTTTTGGTGTTTCCTTAGGCACAACAGGTTTTAACTCTGCAGATGTAGTAGCTACCACTGGTCTAGCAACTACAGCAGATTTAGCCTCCACTACAGGCTTTTTCCCATAGTAGTTTTCTCGCGGAGCCACCCCTTTTTTCTGAATATCTACCACCATACGATATGGCTTATTATTCACAGTATCTTTTTTTAATGTAAATACTTTTAAATCTTCCACATCAATAGCTTTTGGTGTTTCAATTTTTACTAGCGTATCTTGTCCTTGTTGTGAAAGTGTTGCACTTTTAGCAATACCATCATCCATCATAATTGATGTAGGTGCTCCTGCTAGAGTAGCATTTTTTAGCACTAATGTAGTCGATGTACCACTAGCACTGATAGAAGCCGTAGCATGAACAGGACTTGATAAACTAAAGACCATTCTCACAAAAGGAATTGGTGCATCATTTCTTGTCACCCAATGAAGATCTGTCACATTCGCAGCCTTCGTGACACCAAACAGAACTGGTAACACCAATACTAACATACCCAATAGGGCAAATAACTTACGCAAATATCTCACTCCAATCTGTATTGCACTGGATAGTTTTCTTTAGACAGTATCCTTATTATACCATACTTGTGAGCTATATACATGAAAAAGTAATGAAAGTTATTCTTTTTACAATTTTATCTAAAATCCAGAACTAGTATATGCTTCTGTATTTCTAGAAAAGATTCACTACATTGAGCATTTCATACAGTATATAAAAAGAAAATAAAAAAGAAACATAGGTAGGCTTTATGTATCCATCAAAACCGACTATACTACATGCCTACTTATGTTTCTTACGTTTATATATACATGTTATGTAGAGCTTTCCACTCGATCATTCATAACCTACTTGTAGCCCTCTAATGGTAAGAACCCACAAATATCTTATGAACTTATTATTTCAGGCGACTAAGCTGTTTGTTTTCCATTACGATTCATAATGTAGTACAATACAGCACCTACTACTAAGCCACCAAGTCCCCAGAATACTTTTTCCAAAGAAGATTGTGTTATCAACCAAACACTAACTACAATAGCTAATACTGGAATCACTGGTCCCATTGGAACACGGAACGTTCTATCCATATCTGGGCGTTTGCTTCTGAACACAAGTACTGCTAAGCATGTAGGTAAGTATTGAGCAAAACGAGATACTACGGAAATAGCTGCTAATTTTTCAAAACTACCAGTCCAAGATAGTACAACTGCAAATACTACAGTGACAATAATAGCCACATAAGGAGCATCTTTTTTATTACGTTTTGATACTACTTTAGGAATCAGTCCATCATCCGCCATAGCTACCCCAGAACGGGGTGCCAAGAAGGAAGATGCTACGTTAATACCACCGATAGAAATCAGTGTACCTGCTGTAACAATTGCTTTCGCCAAAGGTCCCATGAACACAAAGGCTGCATCGGCTACAGGAGTTTTAGATGTAACAAGGGAATCACCCATGATACCAATACAAATCGCTTGAATTAAGATATATACAATAGATACCAGTGTTAATACAAGAATAATTGCTTTTGGCACATTGCGTTCAGGGTTTTCCATATCTTCCGCTGCTACCGCAATAGATTCAAAACCTGTGAAAGCGTAGAAAATAATTAAAGCTGCCGCTCCAAAGCTTGCTTGCGTCATATCTGGCACAGATTGCATTGGTTGGAAGTTAACACCTTTCACATAGAAAACACCTACTAGGATGAAGAAAATTAATGGCAACAATTTACCTATAGTTACGATATTATTGATAATTTTTGAAATCTTAACACCCATGATATTCATGATACCAAGTACCACGATAATCAATGTGGCAATCACATTTTTACCCATTTCTGTACTTGCTGGTTCCCATACCGCACCAAGAGCAGTAGCAAAACCTACTGCCATAGCAGACCAAGCAATTGTTGCAATTGCCCATTTCATAAAACCAACTTCAAAACCTACGAAGTTACCAAATGCTTCCTTTGCATAGACATATGGACCGCCGTTCTTATTGAACATACCGCCCATTTCGGCAAAACATAAGGCAATGGACATCACTAGCAGAGCATCGAATACGATAACCCATAAACTGTTGACGCCTACCAACGCAGCCGCTTTACCTGGAAGCAGGAAAATTCCTGTACCAATAATTGCATTCACCCCTAAGAGTATGATACTCATGAGGCCTAACTTGTTGTTTAACATACTACTTTCTCCTTGTACTGTTGCCTTTCAAAGCTCATAGTTGTACTACTAGAATGTATATACAGACAGTATATACATATCATCACATCATATTAGAATAATGCGTGAGCAATAAAATACCCAACAACACAGCTTGTAAATACTCCGATGATACCTGGAATAATAAAGCTATGATTAATAACAAATTTACCAATTCGTGTTGTACCAGAACGGTCAAAACCAATACATGCTAAGTCAGATGGATACGTTGGCAATACAAAGTATGCATAACATGCAGGTATGAAGGATAACACAATCAATGGATCTACACCTACACTTAAGCCCATTGGCACCACGATAGCAAGTGCTGCTGCTTGAGAGTTAACCAATTTAGAAATGATAAACAATACAAGTGCATAAGTCCATGGATGCTCTACTACCACACTCGATAGAGTTGTTTTGAATTGTGGAATATAGGCACCAAAATAGGTTTCTGCCATCCAAGCTACACCGTATACCGACACAACAGCAATCATACCAGATTTGAATACAGAACCACTTGTTACATCGCTAACTTTTACTTTACATACCAACAGAATTAAAGCTGCCATCACAAGCATAGCAATTTGAATTGTTGGAGTCATGGATAATGGTTTCCATAGACCTTTTGCATTAGGAACTAATGGCAATAATTGGTTAGGGAAACTACCGAATAAAGCAATGACCAAAATACCTAGTAAGAAAATGATGGTTGCCCAATATGCTGTGCGAGGAAGTTCTTTTACAACACTAGCTTCTTTATTCTCTTCATAGATATAGGCACGTTGTTCAGGATCTTGAATACGAGCTTGGAAGTCAGGGTCATTGGCCAATTCCTTACCACGACGCATACTCCATACACCAGCTACAATAACGCCAATAAATGTAGCTGGAATTGTAATGGATAAAATCGTTACCACGCTAGCTGGGAAGTTGACTGCCCCTAACATAGCTACTACAGATACAACGGCAACGGATGCTGGAGATGCACAAATCCCCATTTGAGAAGCTATGGATGCCACAGCCATTGGTCGTTCTGGACGGATACCTTCTTTGATAGAAATGTCATAGATGATTGGGAACATCGTATACACTACGTGTCCTGTTCCGCATAACACAGTTAAGAACCATGTTGTGATCGGCGCTAAAATAGTAATCTGTTTTGGATTGCTACGAAGAAATTTTTCTGCGTATACAAGCATGACATCCAAACCTTTGGAGGCTTGTAAGAAACCAGAACACGTTACTACTGCCATAATCGTTAGCATTACATCAATTGGTGGTTTACCGGGTACAAGACCAATTACAAATACCTAAATAGCAAGACCGATACCAGATACAGCGGCCAAACCTAAGCCACCATGCCTTACACCAACAATTAAACAAGCTAACAATAGAATAAATCCGAATAAAATAATCATAAAATTACTAAATCCTTTCTAATAAAAAAATCACTTGTCGTATACATTATACGGCAAGTGACGTAATAAAAACAGTGTAAAACCACTTCTATAGGATATATTTTACATGAAAGTTGGTTATGACTTACAGAAAAAATTTACTACTCTTTTCTGCATTATCTCAATTATCAACAATAGATAATTTTTACTTTTTCTTTCCAAAGAAAAAAGATACTACAGCAATGACAATCACTGCACCAATGACTGAAGGAATCAACGCCATTCCAGCTAAGCTTGGTCCCCAAGTGCCAAAAATTGCTTGTCCCACAGAAGAACCTATTAAGCCTGCAATAATTCTAGCAATAATACCCATAGATCCAGCTTTTTTAGTAATTTTACCTGCAATAAATCCAATCAATCCACCAATAATACATGACCAAATCATACTACCCCTCCTTTATAAAATGTATATATTTATATGAAAGCACTATACTTAGTAGCTTCTGTAATAAAAACCTCAATTGTATTCTACATCAACTGTGATGATTAATCAAATTCGCTTCCCTCGAACTCTTGGACATCTCCTGACATATGCCGATCTAATGCTTACTGCATGGCTTCACTCCTAGTAAGCAGCGCCACAGCTTCTGTATGATACGTCTGCGGGAACATATCCACTGGTTGAACTTTCACCAATTGGTAGCCCTGTTGTGTCAGTATTTCTATATCTCGTGCCATGGAGGATGGGTTACAAGACACGTATACTATCCGTTCTGGCCCCATCCCAACAGCAGCGTGTAATACATCTTCTTTGCAGCCTGCACGGATGGGATCGAATACAATCACATCTGGCTTAATACCTTGTTTATACAACTTAGGCATTTCCACCGCTGCATCGCCTACGATAAATTCTGTATTATCGTATCCATTTCGTTCTGCATTCTTTTTCGCATCTTTGATGGCAGGCTCAACGATTTCAATTCCAATGACATGTTTTGCTTTGTGAGCCAAGAACAAAGAAATAGTTCCTGTTCCACAATACGCATCTATCACCGTTTCATGGCCTTTCAAGTCCGCAAATTCCAAAGCTGTATCATATAGTACCGTGGTTTGTTCTGGATTCACTTGAAAGAAGGAATGCGGTGACAACTGAAAGGATAAATCTTTGATATAATCTGTAATTTGGTCTTTTCCATAAATGGTACGATTCGTAGGTCCTAAGATCACATTCGTTTGTTTCGGATTGTGATTCACTACGATGGATGTCACTTGTGGTAAAGCCTGTACAATCTGATTCACTAATTCATGCTCCTGCGGAATACTAGCTGTACGGCTTACGAGAATAACCATCCATTCGTCTTTGCCAATACGCCCTATAACATGACGAATCACACCTCTTTCAGTATACTCATCATAAGGCTCGATACCTAATGTATTCATAGCCTCGTAGCAAACTTTACGAATCTCATCATTGCCTACATCTTGAATAGGGCAATGTTCATGGTTAATGATTCTATGGGATCCCTTTTGGTAAAATCCCATACGAATTTTATCTACGGTTCCACCTACAGGCATTTGCATCTTATTCCGATATCTCCATGGTTCTTCTGGCCCTATGCAAGGTAATACTAACTCTGGGTCACATTTAGCAATCCGTTCGATAACGGCTTTCACAGATTCTGTTTTTAGTCGTAATTGCTCTGTATAGGACGCATGTTGTAATTGGCAGCCCCCACAATTGCCATATACCTTACATTCTGGGACTACTCGCTCTACAGACGGTGTGAGCACCTCTACAATATCTCCTACGGCATAATTCTTTTTGACTATGGTAATCTTCACTTGCACCGTTTCATTCGGTAAAGCATAGGGCACAAATACTGTAAACCCTTCGTATCTGCCTACCCCTTCGCCACTACTGCCGGTGCCGTGAATCTCTATCGTATATGTATGTCCAACGCACACCGGTACTTTCTGTTGTTTCTTCTTCTCACTCATCTATATATCCTTATACACAATGTAATCGTTTGTATCAATGTATGTCTTTTTATTATATCATTTTTATATGTTCTTTACACGACTCCTTACATCATAGCTAGTGAAAGCAACTCACTGTACTCTATAACCTGCTCCTCTCAAAAAAGAAAAAGCATACAGCCTCCATCATGGAGACTGTATGCCTATGTATCACACTTCTTTTTCAAAACTAGTATGCCTTATGCTCTAGTGCATTGAGCTGTTACTTTTACCAATACCAGTTTATTCCACTAAACGATTGCGAATGATCGCTGCTCCTAATACCAATACGACACATCCAACATGGAATGGTAAACTATATGGTTCAATATATGGTGCTGCCATTGGATCGTGTTGAATCATGCTAGCAGATACCCAACCTAAGATACCGCCACCTGCGTATAGAATAACAGGGAATTTATCGATTAGTTTTACAAAGATGGTACTGCCCCAAACAATGATTGGCACTGTCACAAGCATACCTGCTACAACAAGACCAAAATGGCCTTCTGCTGCTGCTACAACACCTAATACATTATCAATTCCCATCACACCATCCGCAATGATGATTGTTGCAATAGCACCCCAGATATTATCTTTTGCTTCAATGTTATGCTCATTGTCCCCATCTTTCAATAAGGAATAGCCAATCCAAAGCAACATAATCCCACCAACAATACGTAATGCTGGAATATTATCTAAAGCTTCAATAAACAAAATGGCCATAACAAGACGCAAAACAATTGCTCCAGCAGTCCCCCAGAAAATGGCACGCTTGCGCAACGTTTCTGGTAAATTTTTGGCGGCCATGCCAATCACAATGGCATTATCTCCAGCCAATAATATATCAATGATAATAATTTGTAAAATTGCTAATAACCCTTGTGTTGATGTAATATCCACCATATCCTCCTATATTTACTACTTAGAATACATTTTATTATAGCATAGGGAACCTATAAAACAAAGGATAGCCAATTCTGTGAATTAGCTATCCTCTATATATGTAGAAACTAAATTATTCTAGCTCCTACCTCTTTATTTTTGTGTAATAACACATTTGCAATTAGATGTTCTTTCTGTTTTACAACAAATCAATGACTTCTCTAATTTAAAATATATACTTTTACTGTTCGACGACCAAATTGTATGGCCTCATTATAGCTATCCATAGCCAAATCAATCCGATGCCCTATAATAGCACCACCTGTATCATCCGCTACAGCATAACCATATCCTTCTACATATACTTCTGTTCCTAATG
>QWCZ01000470.1_pt1 | contig 19766 bp, 16 predicted proteins | sample 1972651 | NCBI WGS metagenome assembly QWCZ01 (sample SAMN09866695, study PRJNA288562) | Human oral metagenome isolate pre1_saliva, whole genome shotgun sequencing... | isolation source: mouth | host: Homo sapiens | place: USA: California
GCATCTGAATCGGCGTCAACAAGTGCATCAGAATCAGCAAGCACATCAGCATCTGAATCGGCATCAACAAGTGCATCAGAATCAGCAAGTACATCAGCTTCAGAGTCAGCAAGCACAAGCGCCTCTGAGTCAGCGTCAACAAGTGCAAGCCAATCAGCAAGCACAAGCGCCTCTGAATCAGCAAGCACATCCGCTTCTGAATCAGCATCAACAAGTGCCTCTGAGTCAGCAAGTACATCAGCATCTGAATCAGCATCAACAAGTGCATCAGAGTCAGCAAGCACATCAGCATCTGAATCGGCGTCAACAAGTGCATCAGAATCAGCAAGTACATCAGCTTCTGAATCAGCGTCAACAAGTGCGTCAGAATCAGCAAGCACATCAGCATCTGAATCAGCGTCAACAAGCGCATCAGAGTCAGCATCAACAAGTGCGTCAGAATCAGCAAGCACATCAGCATCTGAGTCAGCATCAACAAGCACATCAGCATCTGAGTCAGCATCAACAAGTGCGTCAGAGTCAGCAAGCACATCGGCATCTGAGTCAGCATCAACAAGTGCATCAGAGTCAGCATCAACAAGTGCATCAGAGTCAGCATCAATAAGTGCATCAGAATCAGCAAGCACATCAGCATCTGAGTCAGCATCAACAAGTGCATCAGAATCAGGCAGCACAAGTGGCTCTGAGTCAGGTTCAACAAGTTCATCAGAATCAGGCAGCACAAGTGCTTCAGAATCAGCGTCAGCAGACACAGTATCTTCTGAAACACCATCAGAATCAGCAGGTAAGTCAAGACAGCAATTGCCAAATACAGGTACAGAAGCTTCTAAGTCATCTGCACTCCTTGGAGCTTTGGCAGCTGTGACTGGTCTAGGTCTGATTGCGAAACGCCGTAAACGTGATGATGAAGAGTAATCAGATTAAAAATACATAGAAAGTATTATTATTTCGATCTATGAAGAATCCCTTGGATGAAAAATCATCCAGGGGATTTTTTGATATTAAAAGTGAATAGAAACTGAAAAATAGCGTGAAAAATGTTATAATATTAGGAAAGGAGAATAGCTTCATGACCGAAAAAATTACGGTAATTGTACCCGTTTATAATGTTGAAAATTACCTAAATAAATGTTTGGATAGTCTGATTAACCAAACTTACAAAAATCTTGAAATTATTGTCATAAATGATGGCTCTACAGATAATTCGGGTGAAATTTGTCAAGAGTATGCACAAAAAGATAATCGAATTATCTATGTAGAACAAGAAAATGGTGGTCTATCTGATGCACGAAATGCAGGTTTAGAACGTATGACTGGCTCCTACGTAACTTTTGTTGATTCGGATGACTGGGTTGAGCCGAACTATGTAGAAGTTCTTCACAATAAATTAATTGGGTATCAAGCTGATATTGCGATTGGAAATTATTATTCTTACAATGAAGATGAGGCTATGTATTACTTTCATGTAAATAGTGAGTCTTATTATGAGAAATTGTACGATAATATTTCAATCTTTGAAAATTTATATGATGCAAAACAAATGAAGAGTTTTTCTTTAATATCTGCTTGGGGTAAACTCTATAAAGCTGAATTGTTTGATTATATCCGATTTGATAAAGGTAAACTTGATGAAGATGGATATATAAATCAAAAACTATATTTATTGGTTCAAAAAGTGATTTATATAAATCAAGGTCTTTACGCATATCGTCAGCGAAGTGGGAGTATTACAAAGACTTGGACAGAAAAGTGGATGCATGCCTTGGTTGATGCTATGTCTGAGCGTATTACTTTACTAGCTAATATGAATTATCCTCTTGAAAAACACTTGGCAGTTTATCGCCAGATGTTGGAAGTCAGTCTAGCAAACGGTCAAGCTAGTGGCTTATCTGATACAGCAACGTATAAAGAGTTTGAAATGAAAAGAACTCTTTTAAATCAGTTATCAGTACAGTCGCAGAAGGAAAAGAAAGCTATTGTCCTCGCAGCAAATTATGCCTATGTAGACCAAGTTTTAACGACTATCAAGTCTATTTGTTACCACAATCGTTCGATTCGTTTTTATCTAATTAATAGTGATTTTCCAAATGAATGGATGAAGCAATTAAATAAGCGCTTAGAAAAGTTTGATTCAGAAATTATTAATTGCCGAGTGACCTCTGAGCAAATTTCACGTTATAAAACAGATATCAGTTATACAGTATTTTTACGCTATTTCGTAGCTGATTTCGTGAAAGAAGATAAGGCTCTATATGTGGATTGTGATTTAGTTATAACGAAAAATCTAGATGACTTGTTTGCTACTGATTTACAAGATTATCCTTTGGCTGCTGTTAGAGACTTCGGGGGAAGAGCCTATTTCGGTCGAGAAATCTTTAATGCAGGTGTTCTCTTGATTAATAATGCTTTTTGGAAGCAAGAGAATATGACTCAAAAGCTGATTGACCTAACCAATGAATGGCATGATAAGGTTGATCAGGCTGATCAGAGTATTTTAAATATGCTTTTTGAAAACAGATGGTTGGAATTGGACTTTGATTATAATCATATTGTCATTCATAAACAATTCACTGATTATCAATTACCTTCTGATCAGGATTATCCTGCTATTATTCATTATCTTTCTCATAGGAAACCGTGGAAAGATTTGGCAGCCCAAACCTATCGCGATGTTTGGTGGTATTATCATGGTCTTGAATGGACAGAATTGGGACAAAATTATCACTTACATCCGCTACAGAAGTCTCATATCTATCCTACAAAAGAGCCTTTCGCTTGTTTAATTTATACTGCTTCGGATCATATCGAACAAATTGATACATTAATTCAATCCTTACCAGATATTCAGTTTAAGATTGCTGCTAGAGTTATGGTCAGTGATAAATTAGCACAGATGACAGTTTATCCCAATGTGACTATTTTTAATGGCATCCATTATTTGCTAGATGTCGATGCTGAACTGGTAGATACTTGTCAAGTGCTTTTAGATATTAATCATGGAGAAAAGACAGAGGAAATGTTAGATCAATTTTCAGAAAGAGGAAAGTTGATTTTGGCTTTTGAAAATACAAAATATCGTGAAGTTGGGCAGCTAACCTACAAAGTAGAACAAGTTCAGGAAATGATTGAGAAATTAAGAGAAATAAGCCAATGAAGAAACAACATCTATTAGGTGATGCCTTGATTTTGACTGTCAGTGATCAGATTGAAGAGTTGAATTATCTTCTTGAACACTTGCTAAATATCTGATTTCATATTGCTGCTTCTGTAGCAATATGAAATCAAAAAATTAGAGATCAAATATAATGTACGACTCGCTACAATTACTAATAGAGATTAGGTAGAATTTCTACTAGAATTGTGTGATTTTCTCTTATTCATCGTGTGGTTGGCTGGAAAAATTTTTTGATTCAATATATAGATTTAGAAATGAAAAGATATCATCGAAGAAATGGATACTGTAATTGTTGATGAAACAGAAGTAAAAAATCAATATCTCAAAAGTAGAAATCATGTTTTTTCAGTTGGTGAAATAGATGATTTGCTTATAAAATAGAAGAAGGTGGAGATAAGAATGTATAGAAAAGTTATTGCTTTAGGAGCTGATCTTCATTACCTTGATAAGGTAGAAACCGTGATAAAGTCAGTATCGGTTCATAATCATGAAGTGAAATTTTATGTGTTTAACGACGACCTACCTAGCGAATGGTTTCTTTTGATGAGAAATCGTTTGAAAGTCATTGGATCTGAGATTATCAATGTTAAAAAGACGGCTCATAATCTTCGTGATTTCCACTTGCCAAATGCAACCCTGTCCTATGCAACTTTCTTTAGGTATTTCATAGCAGACGAAGTGGTTGAAGATCGGGTACTCTACTTAGACTCGGATATCATTGTGAATGCGAATTTGGATGAACTCTTTTTTTTGGATCTGCAAGGATACGCTATCGCAGCTGTCCAAGATTTTGATCAAGATGGTTGGTTAACAACCTTTAATGCAGGTATGTTATTGATTGATGCAAAAAAATGGCGAGAAAAAAAATCAACACAAAATTTGCTAGAGTTGACTGCTCAACACCATGAACATGTCTATGGGGACCAAGGTGTTCTCAATATATATTTCGGTGACCAGTGGTTACATCTGGACAAAGAGTATAATTTTATGGTTGGTTTAGATCAGTTTTTACATTTAAAAGGGAATACTGACTGGTACCAATCCAACTATTATGGAAATTACGAGCCTAAGATTGTCCATTATACTACAGAGTTCAAACCGTGGACTCATTTAACACTTACACGTTTTCGTAAATTATGGTGGTTTTATTATGGATTGAACTGGAACGATGTGTTGTTAAGTTCAGATATCGTTAAACGCTCTTTTAACGAATTAGTAGGAGCTCCCTTATATCATACTTGTATTTTTACAAATAGTGCTGCAATGGAGTCTTTGGAATATCTTCTATCTGAACTTCCAGAAGTTCACTTTACCATCTTGGCACATACAAATTTTGCTTATAGTGTAGTTGATATGCAACGATTCTTGAATCTATCGATTTATCCAAATTTTAATGCTTTCAATATGAAAGAAACTTTGGATAAGATGGATTTCTATCTTGATATTAACCATGAAGGAGAAATTGTCAACATTATCGAAGAAGTTCATAGACGCAATAAACCAATCTTTGGTTTTGATAATACTAGTCATGATAGCACAGGAAGAAGTCAGATTTTTTCAGCAAGTGAGCCAGATAAGATGGTAGATGCTATTCGCAAATTTTTAGGAGAAGAAATCAATGGAAAATGAGTTAATCAGTATTGTTGTTCCAATATATAATGTAGAAAATTATCTGAGAATGTGTTTAGATAGTATTCAAAAACAAACGTATACAAATTTTGAATGCTTATTAATCAATGATGGTTCTCTAGACAATTCAGCAGAAATCTGTAGAGAATATGTTGCTAAAGATGCTCGTTTCCGTTATTTTGAAAAAGAAAATGGTGGATTATCGTCGGCTCGAAACTATGGAATTGAACGTGCAGAAGGGTCTTTTATCACTTTTGTGGATTCGGATGATTGGTTGGAAGGCAATAGTCTAGAGATTTTATCTGATAAAATGAATCAATATGATGCAGATATTGTAGTATCTTGTTATTGTATCTATGATGAGGAAAAAGAAATGTATCTTTTCTTTACCTATGGAGAAACGTACGATAAGATTTATAGTACTAAAGAACTACTAGAAGTGTTACCAGTATTAGAAGGGAAAACTCTTAGTTTTCAAACTTCTTGGGGAATTTTATTTAAAAAAGAGTTGTTTGAACATATTTCTTTTCCCGCTGGAAAAATAAATGAGGATATTGCGACAAATTATAAGTGTTATATGCAGGCGAAGAAAATAGTCTATGCTCATAAAAATACTTACTGCTATCGTCTGAGAAATACAAGTATTTCTCATGCATCGTTTACAGAAAAAATGATGCGTGATGATCATGATGCTCGCATTGAAAGAATTGCCTTATTAGCATTAAAAGGCTATGATATTAGTAATTATTTAACGCAACATAAACAGTATTTGAAAGCTTGGCATGCTCATGCTATCGAAAAGGGACTTTCACATAGCCGAGAAACAGAGCGTTTGGAGGAATTGGATTTTCTTTTATCGATGAATGGTGTGAAATGTGACGAATAGATTATGTATCACAATATAATTGTACCGTGTACAACGTTATCATATACATCATGTATTTGTTTAATATATCTGCTACGAATAGTCATTTGCTTCCAAAAATAATAACTCCCACAGTCGAATTAATTCTTAATTAAAACGATTTACTTCTATTTCGAAAGGGTGTTGAGAAAATTTTATGCCCTTCACTTTGCAAAAGACGTTATCTCCCTTATGCAACTTATTGAAAAGAAATGATTATAAGCTACCTTGTTGAAGTTCAACAAAAAAGCCATATTTATTAGATATACTAAAGTTTCAACATACTTTTCCTGAGAAAATGTATGATGAAAGGTTTCCTGATTGATAAAAATAGAAATCGGTCGTTTTGAGAGCTTCTTATAAGTATTGAGTAGATATTTCTTAAGAGAGGAATTGTTTATAAAAATGAAAAAAGCCATAGTTTTTAATGCAGATAATAATTATGTAGACAAATTAGAAACTGTTATCAAATCTATTTGTTGCCACAACAATCACTTGAAAATTTATATTTTTAATGACGACATCTCGTCCGAGTGGTTTTTGATGATGAATAAGCGATTGAAGACTATACAATCTGAAATCGTTAATGTAAAGATTGTAGATCATGTTCTTAAAAAATTTCATTTACCGTTAAAGAATTTAAGTTATGCCACTTTCTTTCGTTATTTTATACCTAATTTTGTAAAAGAAAGTCGTGCTTTATATTTAGATTCGGATATCATCGTTACAGGGAATTTGGACTATTTATTTGATATAGATTTAGAAGGTTATCCCTTGGCAGCAGTAGAAGATTCTTTTGGAGATGCTCCTTCAACCAATTTCAATGCTGGAGTGTTGTTAGTTGATGTAGATAGTTGGAGAGATGAAGATGCTTGTACGAAATTGTTAGAATTAACCAATCAATACCATGAAACAGCATATGGGGATCAAGGAATTTTAAATATGTTATTCCGTGATAGATGGAAAAGATTAGACCGGAATTTTAATTTTATGGTGGGGATGGATAGCGTCGCACACATAGAAGGAAATCAGATATGGTATGAGATTTCTGAGTTGAAAAATGGAGATTTACCTAGTGTTATACATTATACCGGTGTAAAACCTTGGGAAATGATATCCAATAATCGCTTTAGAGAAGTTTGGTGGTTTTATAATCTGTTAGAATGGTCTGATATTTTATTGAGAAAAGATATAATTAATCGTAGTTTTAAAGAACTTGTATATGGTCCTAAAGCTCAGACAGCAATTTTGACCGCGAGTTGTGAGATGGAACATGTGGAATATTTAATAGAAAACTTACCAGAAGTACATTTTTCTATATTAGCACATACTTATTTTGCATCAAATGTTGTTGCCTTATTAAAATATAGCAATGTTACGATATATCCTTGTTTTTCTCCATTTGATTATCGAAAAATGTTGGATAACTTAGATTTTTATTTAGATATTAATCATTATCAAGAAGTGGATAATATTGTATCCGTTGTTCAACAACTATCTAAACCAATTTTTGCCTTTGAAAATACTAGCCATGATATAGATAATCAAACTAATGTATTTTCTTCAACAGAACCAAACAAAATGGTAGAGGCTATTAGACAATTCTTAGGAGAATAAGTTTATGGGGAATGAATTGGTAAGTATTATAGTACCAGTTTATAATACAGAGGAGTATATTAGACAATGTCTGGACAGTATTCTTAACCAAACGTATCAAAATTTTGAGTGCCTATTAATAAATGATGGCTCATCAGATAATTCAGCTGATATTTGTAGAGAGTTTGTTGCTAAAGATACACGTTTTCGTTATTTTGAAAAGGAAAATGGAGGTGTGTCATCAGCGCGTAACCTAGGTATTGAACGTTCGGGGGGGGGCGTACATTACTTTTATAGATTCAGATGATTGGGTGGATTCCGATTATTTAGAAGTTCTTTATAGTGCTATTTTAGAAGAACAAGCAGATATAGCGGTATCTACCTACAAGAAATTTAATACTTCGGATAACTGCTGGTACTTTCATTCTTTTCAAGTTAAATATGATAGAAAAGTCTTTACGAACATAGAACTAATTGATGAATTGGTTGATTTAGATTCATTTGATTTTTCATATCGTTTTGTAAGTGGGAAATTGGTAAATAAAACTAGTTTGAAAAAAATTAGATTTAATGAATGGACTACTTTAGGAGAAGATATGGAATTTTGGTTTAAATTATACCTTATTTCCGATAGAATTGTCTATGTTAATCGAGATAGTTATATTTATCGTGTGAGTGATTATTCAAGACATGTTAGCTTAGAAAAATTTCGTAGTGATTTACAGCAGTATCTGAATTTTCTTACCTTTCTTTCAATTAAAGGATTTGATATATCAAAGTACAAAGATAGGTGTATATCTCTTATAAAAGGACGAGATCAAATAGTAAAAGAATTAGCTAACTATGATACAGATGAAAATATACGATGGTTTAATGAAACGCTATTTTTATTAGAGGGAGAGAATAGATAATAATATGAATCAAGAATTAGTTAGTATCATAGTCCCTATCTACAATGTTGAAAATTATTTGAGACAGTGTTTGGATAGTATTCAAAAACAAACTTATCCGAATTTTGAGTGTTTATTAATCAATGATGGTTCATCGGATAAGTTAGCAGATATCTGTAGAAGATATGTTGATAAGGATGTTCGTTTCCATTATTTTGAAAGATGATTGTCTAGATTCTTATTACTTGGTATCTCTATATGAAATGATGACAAAACATCAGGCAGATGTTTCTATAGATCGGTATCGAATCGCAAATGAAAAAGGACTAAAAAATAGTATTAAAACAAAGGGTTAGAGGAGTTAGATTTTTTATTAATAGGGAAAATCTACGAGGAGAAATAAAGTGAAAAAAGCAATCGTTCTTGGAGCAGATAATGGTTACTTATATAAGTTAGAGACTACAATTAAGTCGGTATGTACGCATAATAGAAATTTAAAATTTTATATTTTTAATGACGATCTTCCGAGCGAATGGTTTCAAGTTATGAATAGACGGTTAAAAGTAATTGATTCAGAAATTGTCAATGTTAAGATTTCGAATCATCAATTAAAAGGCTATCATCTTCCAATTGCTTATTTATCCTACGCTACATTTTTTAGATATTTTATAGCAGATTTTGTAGTGGAAGAAAAAGCCTTATATCTTGATTCGGATATAGTAGTAACTCATTCGTTGGATGAACTATTCCAGGAAGAATTAGGAGACTATTGGATTGCGGGTGTTCGTGACTATTTTGTAAAAGGTTACGAAAATCGCTTTAATGCGGGAATGATGTTGATTAACGTTAGTAAATGGAGACGAGAAAATATTTCTGTAAAACTAATCGAACTAACAAATAAACATCATCAAGAAGCTTTTGGAGATCAAGGTATTCTCAATATGGTATTTGGAGAAAACTGGAGAAAATTGGATCGTAAATACAATTTTATGGTTGGTTTAGATAGTTTGATTCATATTGCGGTTGAGACGACTCCGGAAGCACTATCATCTTGGTATAATTCAGCCCTTCCTGATGATCTATTACCTTATATTATTCACTACACTGGAGAAAAACCTTGGTTACCTTTAAGTCAAAATCGTTATAGAGATATTTGGTGGTTTTATCAAGGTTTGGAATGGTCTGATATTTTGTTACGTAAAGAAAGAGTATTCCAGACCTATCAAGATTTGACAGTTGTACCAAAGGCTTATACAGCTATTTTTACCAATAGTTGTGAATTGGAACAAGTAGAATACTTGATAGAGAATTTATCTGATGTTCACTTTTATATATTTGCTCATACTTGGGTTGCATCTAATATTATTGATTTGATGAGATATCCTAATGTGACAGTTTATCAACAGTACAATCATTTTTCTTATGATAAAGTGATGAAAAAGTTAGACTTTTACTTAGATATAAACCATTATGATGAAATTGACAATATTACAAATGTGGTAAAGAATATGGGAAAACCAGTGTTTTCTTTCTCAAATACGAATCATTGCAACGAGGGAGCTAAAGTATTTTCTCCTACCGATCCAGAAAAAATGGTTCAGGAAATTAGAAAGTATATAGATTGAGAGGAGAAAGAAATGGAAAAGAAAGTTATCGTTTTAGGCGCAGATAATGGCTATCAAGATAAGGTAGAGACTACAATTAAATCAATTTGTGCCCATAATCGTAATTTAAAGTTTTATGTCTTTAATGATGATATTTCATCAGAATGGTTTCAATTAATGTCTAAAAGACTAGAGTTATTATCATCAGAAATTGTTAATGTGAAAATAACAAATCATAGTCTAAGAGACTATAATCTTCCATTATCTCATTTGAGTTATGCTGCATTTTTTCGTTATTTTATTCCTCAATTTGTGAAGGAAGATAAGGCTTTGTATTTGGATTCAGATATTATAGTTAGAACAAATATAGATGAATTGTTTTTAGAGGATATTACAGATTACCCTGTAGCGGCTGTAGCAGATGCTTTAGTTCCATCTACTTTTAATTCAGGAGTTATGCTCATTAATGTTGCTTTATGGAGAAAAGAAAATGCAACAGAAAAACTTCTTGAGTTGACAAATGAATTTCATACTAGTACTTTTGGAGATCAGGGGATTTTAAATAAATTATTTGAAAATCGTTGGTATGCTTTAGATTCTTATTATAATTTTATGGTTGGAATGGATACAGTTGCAAGAAATTATCAAATTGAAAATTGGTATACTGATTCATTAGAACTAGAAGAGACTGCTAAAATTATTCATTTTACAGGAGACAAACCATGGTATCAAGTGAATTTAAATCGCTTTAGAGAAGATTGGTGGTTCTATTATTCTTTGGAATGGTCTGATATTGTGATGAGAAAAGCTGACTTTAAGAAGGGCTTAAACTCACTCATAGAGTCACCACTCTATCATACAGCTATATTTACAAATACTTGTCATATAGAGCATTTGGAATATTTGATTAGAGAATTACCGCAGGTTCACTTTTCAATTCTGGCTCATACAGGATTTGCATCTGAAATTATTGATTTACAACGATATTTAAATGTACAAATACTGCCTTCATTTAATCCGATGAATTTCAGAAAAGTCTTAGAAAAGATTGATTTCTATTTGGATATTAATCATGAAAATGAAATTGCTAATATTATTGAAGAGGTGTATCAAATTGGAAAACCTATTCTTTCATTTGATAATACTTGTCATAATGTAGAAAAAGCAAGTTTCATCTGTGAATCTAAGAGACCGGAAAAGATGGTAGATACGATTAAAGAATTATTAAATATTGATGGATACTAAAATATAGATAATTAAAGATACCTTGCAATTACTGGGTTAAAGTGTCTGAAAACAATGATTAGTAGTTATATTAGGGGAATTTGACACTTTTTAGGGATATATATTATTTATCAGTTGTTTGAAAATGATGTAAACGAAGAATCATCTGTTTGTTAGAACGATAGATTATCTGAGCAATGAGGTAGGAAATAAGCTTGATGAAACTATACAAGTGTAGAGTGAAGGAAGAATGGAAAAAGAATTAATTAGTATTATAGTACCAGTTTACAATGTTGAAAAATATTTGCGTATGTGCTTAGATAGTATTCAGAATCAGACTTATCAAAATTTTGAGTGTTTATTAATCAACGATGGCTCTCCAGACAATTCAGCAGATATTTGTAGAGAATATGTTGCTAAGGATGCTCGTTTCCGTTATTTTGAAAAAGAAAATGGAGGTCTTTCCTCAGCACGTAACCTAGGTATTGAACGTTCGGGGGGGGCGTACATTACTTTTGTAGACTCGGATGATTGGTTGGAACATGATGCTTTAGACCGATTGTATGGTGCTTTGAAAAAGGAAAATGCAGATATTAGTATCGGGCGTTATAATTCTTATGATGAAACACGCTATGTGTATATGACTTATGTTACGGATCCAGATGATTCTATGGAAGTGATAGAAGGAAAAGCAATCATGGATAGAGAAGGTGTCGAAGAAGTCAGAAATGGGAATTGGACTGTAGCTGTCTTGAAGTTATTCAAGAGAGAGTTGTTACAAGATTCACCATTTCCTATAGGTAAAATTGCAGAGGATACTTACTGGACATGGAAGGTACTTCTAAGAGCTTCAAGGGTGGTCTATTTAAATCGTTGTGTATACTGGTATCGTGTTGGTTTGACTGGTACTTTATCGAATACATGGAGTGAAAAGCGGATATATGATGAAATCGAGGCTAGGGAAGAGAAGCTCGCTATTTTAGCAAGTTTGAATTATGACTTGACTAATCATATTTTGATTTATAAAAATAGATTACAAAGAGTAATAGCAAAATTAGAAGAACAAAATATGCAACTTACGGAGATTTATAGAAGAATGATGGAAAAATTGTCTTTACTTCCGTAGATAGTAATAAAAAATGAGATAATACAGTATGAAACTACATTTAACGAATTTATACGGCATGGCTGGTGATAGTACCGTCATTCTAGCTCAAAATGCTGTACAAAAAATAGCCAGTCAACTGGGGTTTAGAGAGGTTGGTATTTATTTTTACAATATTGGTTCAGATAGCCCTTCTGAAATGAATAAGCGTCTGGATGGGATTATGGCCAGTATTTCTATTGGTGATATCTTAGTCTTTCAGTCTCCTACTTGGAATGGCTTTGAGTTTGATCGAGTCTTGTTTGATAAGCTGAAGGATATGCAGGTGAAAATTATTTGCTTTATCCATGATGTTGTTCCTCTCATGTTTGATAGTAACTATTACCTCATGAAAGAATATATGTATATGTATAATCTATCGGACGTTTTGATTGTTCCATCCGAACAGATGAAAGAACGCCTGATTGAAGAAGGCTTGACAACCAAGAAAATTCTCATTCAAGGGATGTGGGATCATCCTCATGATTTATCCTTATATACCCCAACTTTTAAAAAAGAACTCTTTTTTGCTGGAAGTTTAGAGCGTTTCCCAGACTTGCAAAATTGGTGCCAAGACACACTTTTGAGAGTGTTTTCAAATAAAGGAGAAGCTAGTTCCAATGCCAGAAATCTTAGTATTGAGGGATGGAAAAAAGATGAGGAATTGTTACTAGAATTATCAAAAGGTGGATTTGGTCTTGTCTGGGGAACTCATCAAAATGATGGAGAAAGTAACCAATATTACACTCTGAATATATCTCATAAGGTTAGTACCTATCTAACAGCTGGTATCCCAGTCATTGTACCGAGTAGCTTATCAACTGCTAAATTTATAGTAGATCAAGGCTTGGGCTTTGTGGTAAATAGTCTGGAAGAAGCTCATGAGATAGTTGATAAAATGAATCTACAAGAATATCAAGAAATGACGAATCGGATAAGAACCTTTAGTTATCTGTTAAAAGAGGGTTATTTCACTAAAAAGTTATTGGTAGATGCAATCTATCACTTAGGAATTGATTAAGAGAACAAGATGATTAAAACAATTGTATTAGCTGGTGATCGTAATTACACCACGCAGTTAGAAACAACTATAAAATCTATTCTGTACCACAATCGAGATGTTAAGATTTATATTTTAAATCAAGATATCATGCCAGATTGGTTTCGCAAGCCACGCAAAATTGCTCGCATGTTAGGTAGTGAGATTATCGATGTTAAACTACCTGAACAAACTGTGTTTCAGAATTGGAAAAAACAGGCTCACATTAGTTCGATTGCCTATGCTAGATATTTTATCCCAGATTATATACAAGAAGATACTGTTTTGTATTTAGATTGTGATTTACTTATCAATGATAAATTAGACAGTCTATTTGTGCAAGATGTAGAAAAAGGTTATATCGCAGCGATTAGAGATGCAAATGGCCAAGGTTTTAATACTGGAGTTCTACTAATTAACAATAAAAAATGGCGTCAAGAAAAACTAAAAGAACGATTAATTGAACAGTCCATCCTGACAACAAAGGAAGTTGAAGAAGGTCGTTTTGAACATTTTAACGGTGATCAAACGATTTTTAATCAGGTCTTGCAAGATGATTGGTTAGAGCTAGGTAGAGCTTATAATTTACAAGTAGGACATGATGTGGTGGCTTTGTATAATAATTGGAAGGAACATCTGGCTTTTAATGATAAACCAGTGGTGATTCATTTTACGACCTACAGAAAACCTTGGACTACCTTGATAGCCAATCGTTATCGTGATTTATGGTGGGAATTCCATGATTTGGAGTGGAGCCAAATTTTACAACATCATATAGGGGAGTTTGAACTGACATCGTCTTTAGATAAAGAATTTTCTTGTTTAACCTTAACGAATTCCCAAGATTTAGAAGGAATAGAAGAGCTAGTCACAGCTCTACCAAAAGTGGTATTTCATATCGCTGCTTGGACGGATATGGGTGATGAACTAACAAAATTAGCTGTATATGATAATGTGAGATTGCATCCACAGATTGTTCCACCTGTACTGGAAAAGCTGAAAAGAAAATTGGGTATTTATTTGGATATCCATCAGGGATTAGAAGTTGAAAGTATCTTGAAAGATGTTGGTAAACTTGGAATTCCTATCCTAAGTTTTTCCAATACACAGCATGGAATGTATGATCAAATAGTATTTGACAAGGAAAATATCAATTTGATGATAGAAGCTATCAAAGACTATGCTAGCCATTCTCATTTTTTAAAAGATTATAATCAGGAAATATTTCATTGCTTAATCTTTACCGATACACAGGACATTGAACAATTAGATTATTTAGCTCAATATCTTCCACATGTTATCTTTGATGTCGCAGCATGGACAGATATGGGTCCAAAATTATATGAACTACAAAGTAACTATCAAAATATTCGTTTACACCCAGCTATAACAACAGAAAAATTAGAACAATTAAAAGTAAGAATGGGCTTGTATTTGGATATTAGCTGTGGCCATTCGACACATGATATAGTGAGATCAGTTCATGAAATGAATAAAATCATTTTCTCTTTTGATAGTACTCAACATGGCTCTTTTGGACAACATATATACTCTTCAAAAGCACCCGAGCGTATGGTGGAAGACATTGAAAATCTTATTTCTGGAACATTCCAAGCAAGGAAACCAGCAATTATGGTTAAGGATATTGATCAAACTCTAGATTATATAATAGAAAACCAATCTTCTATTATCCGTTTTGGAGATGGAGAGATGGATTTAATGTTAGGGAAATCTATTCCTTATCAGGTTTATGATGAGAACCTTGCAAGTCAGTTGAAAAAGATTATTGCTCTTCAAAGCGATAAAAAATTGGTTATTGGCCTACCAAATGTATTTTCTGATCGCTCTAATTTTACACCATCAGCGGAATCCTTTTGGCAGGGGCATTTAGAACAGCACTTGAAAGATTATGTAGAATTAGCCAGAGCAGATTGGTATGGGACTACATTTGTATCTCGACCATACATAGACTATGTGGACAAATCTAAATCGTTTAGTCAGTTTGAAAAATTAAAACAAATTTGGGAGAATCAGGACATCTTGATTGTAGAAGGAGTGACTTCTCGTTCAGGTGTAGGTAATGATTTATTTGATGGAGCAACTTCAATTAAGCGGATTATCTGTCCCTCCCATAATGCTTATTCGCGTATAGAAGAGATTCAAGAAGCTGTATTGCAATATGCTGAAAATCGCCTTATTTTATGTATGCTGGGTCCCACAGCCAAAATTTTATCCTACAATCTTTTTAAGAAGGGATATCGGGTCCTAGATATTGGTCATATTGATTCAGAGTATGAATGGATGAAAATGGGAGCTGACACAAAAGTTAAATTGCATCACAAGCATACTGCGGAACATAATTTTGATCAAGATATTGAATTTATTGAGGATGAGACATATAATAGGCAAGTGCTTGTTGTCTTGTCGGAGTGAATGACCTTAAAGGAGATAAAATGAGAAAACAATACTCTGTAGTTTTTGCGGGAGATTATGCTTATATTAGACAAATCGAAACGGCAATAAAGTCACTTTGTAGGCACAATAGTCATGTGAAAGTTTATGTACTAAATCAAGATATTCCTCAGGAATGGTTTAGTAGATTAAGAATATATTTACAAGAGATGGGTGGTGACTTGATTGATTGCAAGTTAATCGGACAACAGTTTCAAATGAACTGGTCAAATAAACTGCCACATATCAATCACATGACCTTTGCACGCTATTTTATTCCAGATTTTGTAGCAGAAGATAAAGTTCTTTATCTTGATAGTGATTTGGTTGTAACTGGTAATTTGACTCCTCTATTTGAATTAGATTTAGGTGAAAATTACTTGGCTGCAGCTCGTTCTTGCTTTGGAGCTGGAGTTGGCTTCAATGCTGGGGTTTTGTTGATTAACAACAAAAAATGGAAATCTGAAAATATTCGCCAAAAATTAATCGATTTAACTGAAAAGGAACATGAAAACGTTGCTGAGGGAGATCAGTCAATTTTGAATATGATGTTTTCAGAATCATATATTCAAATAGATGAAACTTACAATTATCAAATTGGTTTTGATAGAGGAGCTGCAGAACAAGGACATGCTTGGATTCTAGAAAAGGACCTTAATCCTCTTCCAAAGGTTTTACATTACATCTCTAATGATAAACCATGGAATCAATTTTCAGTTGGTCGTCTTCGAGAACAGTGGTGGCATTATTCATTTATAGAATGGACTTATCTAACAGCTTTTTGGAAAGAAAAGGGAGTTGTTTATCCTCCAAAGATATATTCTCCAAAATTAACTTGTATGAATTTAACCAATTCATGGTGTGTTGAGAAAATAGAATTTTTAGTTCAAGCTTTACCAGAAGTACACTTTTATATAGCAGCTCATACATTTATGGCCAATGAATTAAAGGTGTTGTCTAGATTGCAAAATGTTACTTTAAATCCTAATTCATTTCCAATGTTGATAGAGAAAATTCTAAAGAAATCTGATATTTATTTAGATGTAAACCATGATGATAAATTAATTTATATTTATGATTTAGTTGAGAAATATTCTAAACCTATGATTGCTTTTGATAATACTCTATATCATCATTTAGGAGAGGATAGTTATGAAGGAATATACTCACATGAGAGACCGGAGGAGATGGTCAGCGCAATAAAAGAATTTATGGAGAAAAGATTATGCAAAAATCAATCATTTTAGCTACAGATAATAACTACTTAATACAGGCTGAAACAACGATTAAATCTATTTTGACTCACAATACAGATGTATGTATTTATGTTTTTAATAATGATATAGCTCCCGAATGGTTTAAGTTATTGAATGTTAAGTTAGCAAGTGCAAATTCACAAATTATTAATATTCGTGTGGATAAGAATATGTTTACTAGTTATAAGACAGGTGAAACGATTAATTATACAACTTTCTTTCGGTATTTAATTCCAGATTTAGTAACTTCTGATAGGGCTTTGTATTTAGATTGTGATTTGGTAGTAACAGGTGATTTATCTGAATTATTTAATATGGACATGGAAGGAAAACCAGTGGCTGCTGTTGCTAATCCTTATGCATGGGAAAGTGATCCATATGGTTTCAATGCTGGTGTTTTATTAATTGATAATAGGATGTGGAGGTCGCATTCTTACATTTCACAACTTTTAAAACTGACAGAAGAGAAGCAAGCAGAAGTTGCAATGGCAGATCAAAGTATCTTAAATATTTTCTTTCAGTATAATTGGAAAGAAATAGATAGTACATATAATTATCTTGTTGGATTGGATTACAATTATAGAGCGGCAGAATTATCAAGATTAGAAAATTCGCTTCCTAAGATTGTCCATTTTGCAGGAATTCATAAGCCATGGTATACCTATAGTAGTACTAGACTTCGAGAACTTTGGTGGACTTATAGAGATTTAGATTGGCTTGAAGTTTTATCTAAATTTCCTCATTTAAATTACTACAAGCGAGTTAATCAGTCAAAAAAACAAATTTTTATTTTAACACTAGCCGCAGAAATAGAGCATATTCACTATCTTATTACCTCGTTATCGGATTGGCACTTTCATTTAGCAGCTCCATGTTTTTGCTCTGAACCATTGACATCTCTTTCGCAGTATAGTAATGTAACGGTATATCAGAACATTTTACATAGCAGAATAGACTGGTTGTTGGATGATTCGACAGTTTATCTAGATATTAATCATTATGTAGAGACGATGGATATTCTTAGTAGAGCGAAGGAGAGAAATAAAAAGATTTTTGCGTTTGATACAACAAGAAAGTCTCAAGATGACAGTTTATATGATGGAATATTTTCTATAAACAATCCTGAACAAATGGTTGAAGCCATAAAAAAATTATAAATGGAGCATTAGATTAAGTATTGGATAACGATATATGGCTGTATAGGTAGTAGAGTTAAATATGAGGGATAATATAATTAGTAATAAAGGAGTATTCTGTGAAAAAAATTTATTCATCGATTGCAGTAAAAAAAGGACTAATAACTTTGTTTCTGCTGTTTATCTATGTATTAGGAAGCCGAATTACTCTTCCTTTTGTTGATCTGAACAGTAGAGACTTTCTAGGTGGGTCAACGGCATATTTGGCGTTTTCAACCGCACTTCTAGGAGGAAATCTGAGAAGTCTATCTCTATTTTCTATAGGATTATCACCATGGATGTCGTCGATGATTTTATGGCAGTTGCTCTCTTTTTCTAAGAAATTGAATATTTCCTCAGCGGCGGTAGAAGTTCAAGATAGAAGGAAGATGTATTTAACCCTAGTCATTGCTTTGATTCAATCGTTAGCGCTTTCATTGAATCTACCGACTCAACATCATTATTCATCACTCTTGATAACTGTGTTGAATACCTTGTTACTTATAGCTGGTGCCTTCTTCCTGGTATGGTTATCAGATTTAAATGCTCAACTTGGAGTAGGTGGTTCTGTAGTTATTTTATTAGCTAGTATTGTTTTAAACATTCCACAAGATATTTTAAGTACATTTCAGCTTGTTCAAATTTCTATGGGAGTAATGCTATTGATTGCTTTGAGCAGTATTGTATTAACCTATATGATGGTGCTTATGTATAGAGCGCGTTATCGTATACCAGTTCATAAAATTGGCTTACATAATCGTTTTAAACGCTATTCTTATCTCGATATCATGCTGAATCCTGCAGGTGGGATGCCATTTATGTATGTCATGAGTTTTTTAAGTTTACCTACCTATATCTTTTTATTGTTACAGACTCTTTTTCCGAAGTCATCAGTTTTCTCTGAACTATCGGCTCAATATGGAGTCGGAAAACCATTATGGATTTATTCATATATTGCCATGATTTTTTTATTTAGTATTGCCTTTGCTTTTGTCAATATGAGTGGAGATCAAATATCCGATCGTATGAAAAAATCTGGAGAGTATATCTATGGAGTTTACCCAGGAGAGGAAACAAGTCGTTTTATTAATCGATTGGTGTTGCGCTTTTCGATCATAGGAGGAATCTTTAATGTTTTGATGGCAGGTACTCCAATGTTATTTGTTTTATCTGATGAAAATTTATTGAGGATTGCTATGATTCCAGGTTTATTTATGATGTTTGGAGGTATGATTTTTACAATTAAAGATGAAATGAAAGCTCTGAGACTAAATGAAACCTATAAACCCTTGATTTAGGAGGCTTTTATGTATTATTTTATACCAGCTTGGTATGGTTCAAGCCGTCAATGGCATGCTGATTTGACTCCATGGTATTATTCACAATTTAAGCTTGAATTTGATGATACTTTCAATCAAATTAGGCTTTTTCAAAGACAGGGGATACCGTCTCGCTTACTAGTATTAGCCTATCAGCCACATTTGCGTTATTTTTTACATAGACATGGTGTTTTAGAGACAGAAGTCTATTCCATCTTTGATGACATGCAAGACTTGCATGATATACACAGCCAGGTTCTTAATATAAGAGATATAGAGTGGGATAGTGATTGTCAATTTATTTATAGTCCTTTTGCAATAGTAGTACAAAAAAATGGTAAAAAATATGCTAAAGTGGAG
>QWCZ01000520.1_pt1 | contig 19760 bp, 26 predicted proteins | sample 1972651 | NCBI WGS metagenome assembly QWCZ01 (sample SAMN09866695, study PRJNA288562) | Human oral metagenome isolate pre1_saliva, whole genome shotgun sequencing... | isolation source: mouth | host: Homo sapiens | place: USA: California
AAATTCTGTTGTGAGCGGGTCCCGCGTCATTCAACTCTGGCGGGGCGCACATCCTTTAGAATGGAGCCATCACCAAAATAGAGAATAAATGGAGCAACCATGACCCTGCCAACCACCATGCGCGCTGTACAATACACCGAATACGGTGCGTCTAACGTGCTCACCATCAACCAGGTTCCCGTGCCCACCCCCGGCCCGGGCGAAGTGCTGGTGCGTGTTCAGGCGTTCAGCGTGAACCGCGTCGACGCGCTCGTACGTTCCGGGCAGATGCGCCTTTTTACCGGCAAGCGATTCCCCAAAGGCACCGGTGTGGATGTGCTCGGTGAAGTGGTGGGCATGGGCCACGGCGTCATGGATTTCAAAATTGGGGACACCGTGTGGGGGTTCTCAGGGTCAATTGCGCCTGCCCCCACCGGCACCGCCGCCGAATACGTGAGGCTTAAGGCCGGACGCATCTGCCACGCACCGCGTATCCCCAACGTTATTGATGCCGCAGCCCTGCCGCTGGTGAGCCTGGCGGCCCTGCAAGTACTGCGGAAAAACCTGAAGCTTCAGCGCGGGCAGCGCCTGCTGGTGGTGGGCGCTACCGGCGGTGTGGGGCACGCGGCCCTGCAGATCGGGCAGATTTTGGGGGTTGAGGTAAGCACCGTATCCGCCTCAGACAATATGGCCCTATGCCGCGACCTGGGGGCTGTTGAGGTGTACGACCACGAAGACCTGCCCGATGCCGCGAACGTGACCCCGTTCGATGCGATTATTGACTGCGGCGGCGTGGTCACCGGATACTACCGCAACTACCTCAAACCGCACGGGCGCATGATGACGCTCTCCCCCGACGGGCTTCCCGCAGTGCTGACGTCCCTTTTCACGAACCGCCGTGTGGGGTTCCTGCTGGCAACCAAGGCAACCGCTGAGGCAATGAAGTGGATTACCGCCGCCGTTGAACGCGGCAACCTTCGCCCCGTCATTGAGAAACGGTACACGCTGGAGGAGCTGGCCGAAGCGCAAGACTACGTGGATACCAAACACACGCGCGGCAAACTGCTGGTCGTAATGTAAGACCCACCCAGCCACCGCGCGCAGGCCCCGCCAAACCCCATGAAACTAGGGTTCTGGCGGGGCCTTTATGGTGCCCACCTGCGCCCAAGTGTTAAACACGTACACGTCAGTTACAGCACAAGACACCACAGCACGGGTTCTTGCCCGATGCGGCTCTAGCTGGCGGGTGTCTCCGTCTGTGTACCAGCTGATGACCTTCGGGCCTGCTGGAGGGCGTTGCGCCACCCGCCAAACCCGCTGTGAAGCGCGGTTCCTTTCGGGTACTCCTCCCCCGCCTGCTGCGCCCACGCAATGTAGCGGTCATATGTTGGGGTACCCGCCTCATGTTCCAGATACTCCCGGATACCTGCGAGCGCACGCTCATTACGGGCCTGCACCTCGTCCGGGCTCAGATTACGCGGGGCACGGGTACCGCACGTACCGCCCGCGCGCTGCACAAGCTCCGCCCACTTGAGGCCGCTCTTCTTGGTGAGCGTAACCCCCAAAGGCAGCCCCTGCCCATGCGCCCACTCATCGTAGCGGGCGTTCACAACCCGGCTGCCATGATGCGCTATGTACTGTTTAAGGGCATCAACGGCCACCTGCACGGACTCCTGCTCATTGTCTTTGCTGCGGGCGTATTCCTGCTCCCAGTTACGTTCCCGCCGGATGTTCTCAACCCCGGCAGCAATAACCTCAGGCGGTAAGCTCTCATAGTTGCCGCGCATGATTGTTTTGGCGATTTCTACCTGCGTATTCCAGTTTTTATTGAGGTATTTACGCACCAGCACCGCTGAAGGCATACCGGGGACACTGCGCGCATACTCCTCAAATTCAAGGTAGGTGTATTTCTGCCGGGGAGTGGACACGAACTGAACCAGCGCCGCCCACAGGTCAGCTTCACCGTACTTGCCGCGGCGCCTGCGGGGCCTGCTCCGCTCATCGCCCAACCCCGCCGCAGCTAAGGCATGTGACCATTTGCCGAAACGGATAATGGGTGTTTGACGGGTGGGGCCGCCGCGAGCCACCGACCAGTCGTTAAACGACATGGACCGGTGGTCTGTGCACTCATCCCACCACTGCCGCAGCAAATCGATAAGCTGCTGATCCTGCCATTCTTTCTGTTCATCTCCCTGCGCCCGTGGCTCTACTGGGTAGTGCAGCGCTGCACGGCCTTTGAGGATACGTTTAACCTGTTGACGGGTGACCCCAAATTCTTCTTCGCACTCTTGCCCGGCCCTATCCGGGTTATGCACCGACCACTCGTACACCATGTGCCGCAGGTCTTCCTGCTCCTGCTCTTTCACGGTGCGGCGCGCAACTTTAAGCTGCGGAACGGAAATATGCGTGTGTGCGGCGTTAATAATCTGCCGCACGCGCTCCCTGGTCACACCGATATCTGTGGCAATAGCGTCAAGAGTCTCACCCGCACTGTAACGGTACACGCATTCCCAGTTGCGGTTTGGCTCGGCTTGGGCATCATATACGGCGGTGACTGAGGATAAATATCAGGCGGCGTTTTTGGGCTGTTTCAGCTGTTCTTCGGTGAGGCGCAGGTTTTTCTCAATATGGTCTGCATCGGCTTCTGCGGTGAAAATGATGCGTTCGTTAGGGGCGGTTTCACGGGGGTCAGGCATCTTATATCCCAATCAGCATTGAACGGTATTGTTCTCACATCATACGACGCGCGGCAGGTCAGCGCATCCGGGGCGGGCGGCGAAAGATCAAGTGGCTATTTTTACGACAACAGACGTAGGCTATACCCATGAGAATTGGTATGCGTAAACCCAGTGTGAAACGAATGATTAAGGCCCGCACCACCGGCCGGGCAAAACGCGCCGTGAAGAAAGCCGTGATTCCTGGTTATGGCAAGCGCGGTATGGGGTTTGTGAAGAACCCAAAGCGCTCCGTGAAAGGGGCCATCTACCGCCGCACGACTTTCAGCGTGTGGGATTTGTTCAGGTAGCAAAACCTACCCCCTGTGTACTGTATGTACAATGTAAGTACAACTATGCAGGGAGGGGAACACTATGAGTACAACAGTTAAAAGTCAGCGTATTAACCTACGGGCTAGTGAACGCCAAGAGGCTCTGATTAGGCAGGCTGCCGAGGTTACGGATTCGTCTGTATCTGATTTCATTCTTAGTAGTGCCACCGAGCGTGCAGAGCATGTGCTTGCTGATCGCCGGTGGTTTGTAGCTACTGAGGAACAATACGACTTATTTGTTCAGGCGCTCGAAGCTCCCACACGAACTGAAAAACTTGAAAGGCTCTTTGCCCGAGAGTCTCCCGTTGGTAAAGAAATTGTTTTTAAAGAGGACTAATGTCGCTGCAGAAACCCAGGCGTCTTCTAAAAAGCGATAACCTGTCTGATTTTGAGAGTGGCGCTCACGATTTAGATTCCTGGCTTCACAAGTTCGCCTGGGAGAACCAGCGGGCTCACAACTCAGTCACGTATGTGGCAACTATTGGCGACCGGGTTGTTGGTTACTATGCTCTTGCCGCTGGCAGCGTCCAAAAAGCTGCGGTCAGCAAGAATTTTGCCCAACGCCGCCCGCACGAAATCCCGTGTATTTTGTTGGCACGACTAGCAGTTGATAAAAGGACACGAGGTCAAGGCATCGGCACCCTGCTGTTGAGAGATGCTTTGGAGCGTACAGTGTCCGCCAGCGAGACCCTTGGAGTGGCTGCATTACTGATCCACTGCCGTGATGAAGAAGCAAAAAAGTTCTATGAGTACCACGCAGATGTACTTGAGTCACCGCTGGACCCTTTTCAGCTGATCCTGCCCATGAAGAGCATCCGCAAACTATTGGGATAGTCATACAGGTTTTGCCTAACTGGCGTGTTTATCTACCGCCGCACGACTTTCAGTGTGTGGGATTTGTTCAGGTAAATTACCTGCTTAGAACATACAAGTTGCCGCGCGGCTTCCCTCCCCTATCCCTCACCCAGCCTGTTTCTGTTCGCGCAGAACGCGCCCCAAAATTTATACTTGTATAGTCCTATATGGGTATGAGACCATATGGCTATGGAGCTTAAACATGCGATTCTTGGACTACTGTCAATCCAGCCGATGAGCGGCTACGACCTCAACCGTGCGTTTAACAACACTGTGGCGCATTTCTGGTATGCCGACCAGTCGCAAATCTACCGCACGCTCGATAAGCTCACCGCCAACAAGGCGATCACAACGAAAGTAATACACCAAGAGGGAAAACCCAACCGCAAGGTTCACTCACTCACCGCAATCGGGCGGGCTGAGCTGGAAGACTGGCTCACCTCACCCCTTGAGCAAGAGCGGTATAAAGAGCCTTTTATGGCGCGGCTATTTTTCGCCGCAAACCTTACCCACACCGAAGTGGTACAGCTACTGGCTGAGCGTGAAAAACAGATTGAACGTAAGCTGCAGTCCCTCAAAACTATTGACGCCCCGGCGGAAGACCTAGCATCCGCCCTGCGCGCCGCCACCCTTCGCAAAGGAATTGTTGAGACAGAGGCGGAGCTTGCCTGGATTCAGCAAACCCGCGAAAGTATCACCAGGTTCAGCCCACCTAGTAAGGAGAAATGACCATGACTGCCAAGACGCGAAACAGCAAAGATTACCCTGTGGAGCACGGCCCCCGGCAGGGTGAGACGATTATATTCCTGCATGGCGGGAACATGGCGGGCTGGACGTGGGACCTTCAGGTTGAGGCCATGCCCGATCGCCACCTGCTCACCCCCGACCTGCCCGGGTACGGCAGGAATACACACGAAGTATGGCCCGGTATTGCCGAGGCCGCTGACAGGATGGCTGCACTCATTCGTTCCCACAGTATCGGCGGGCGAGCGCACATTGTGGGCCTCTCACTCGGCGGATTCGTGGCGATTGAGCTGATTCGCCGCCACCCCACCCTAGCGTACACATGCACGATCAGCGGATCGCCGCTCTTGGGGGACACCCGATGGGAGCGGATGGTTATTGGTGCCCAGGTTCCGCTCTGGCACCGGCGTTGGTACTGGATTGCGCAGTCCCGCCCGTTTAACATTCCGGCGGAAGATCGGGAACTTTTTGTGCAAACCGCCAGCAGCCCGCAACCGCTCACGAACACTTTGCTGTTCCGGGAACTTGGGGTTCGGGCGCTGCCTGCCGAGCCGTTCTCATTCACCGGGCCGGTGCTTGCGGTTGCCGCCGAGCACGATACACCCTCAGTACGCCGATCCTTCGACCCGCTGCGCAAGTGCCTGCCGCAGCTGCGCACCTGGGTTGCGCCGGGAATGCCTCACGCGTGGAGTGCCGAAAACCCGGAACTATTCGCACGTATGGTTACCACCCACGCCGATACGGGGCGGTGGCCTCAAGACTAAAGCATAAGCGTGAGCATGGCGTGTTTTAGTCTCTGCCTCCCACGCTGCGCGCGAAAATCTTCGCCTCCCACACAGTGCCCCACTAGGGCAAGATGCCATACCCTCAGTGCCCGTATACTCGATAGCAATATTTATTAACACCGGGTTTGCGGCACATCTTCCGGCTCGCGCCGCCTGGCCCCGTGAGGAGGTACCGTGGGTACCATTATCGGATCGATTATTACCGGCGCTATTATTGGTGCATTAGCGCGGGTGTTTATGCCCGGCAGGCAGAATATTTCTATTATCTGGACCATTATTTTGGGGGCCGTTGGGGCTTTTGTAGGCACGTGGGTGGCCGGGTTCTTCGGTGTCGCCCATACTGCGGGTATTGACTGGATCCGTTGGGCCGCTGCAATGCTCGCCATCTCGGTCTATTTAGGCGTGACCGGCAGGAAGTAATCCCACCTTAACCAGCGGGCAGGCCTGAGCATATACTGCGTGGGCCCGCCTGCTGTTGTATTACAAGACCGAATAACGCAGGTAAAGGCGTATCGCCTACCCCTAGAGGGCGCGTAATACACCTTAAGCTGCGTTTTAGCCGTTCTCGAACCGACACCCCAGGTCTTGTGCCACATCGCGCAAACGTTTGTCACGAGTCCACAGAGTAGTTCCTGGAACTACCACAACCGAGGCTAAAAGGTACACATCAACAGCAGATAAACCGCGTCCCCACAGCTTACGTTTTTCGATAAACCACCGCACTTCGTGATCATCGACTGCAGGAAGCCGTTTCAGCTCGCTCAGAGCAGATAGAAACTCATCTCGTTTTTTAAGGGAACCAAGGGCTAATTCTGTGAGCACTAAATCATGACAGCAGATTTCATCACGTATTAGAAGCTCCGACAGTTCGGGTTCTGCATGATGCAGATGATCTATCCACACATTAGTGTCAACGAGGATCATGACTGCACATTTCGATGCCGCGGAGCCGCTTGGGCCTGGGGATCGGAGCCACCTAAAGCGGCAAGCAAACGCCCGTTTTCGATACGTACCAGAGTTTCCATAGCTTCGCGCACTAACACTGAGCGCTCTTCGATACCGGTGAGTTTGACGGCTTTAGCAACGATTTCTTCGTCAAGGGTAACGGTTGTACGCATAATAACCTCCGCATCAATATTAGCATATAAGTGATGCGGATAATGATGCTGCTTTATTTTGCATATCTACCTCGTTGGCACCACAGCCTCAAAAACCATAATCGGTTGAGTGCCATCAAAAGGGGTGCGGCACCAGTCACCCCATACGGCGTGTATTTCAAATCCTGCATTCTGCAGCTGGTAGCCTAATGTCTTTTTATCTCGAAAAGTTAGGATACTTTCTTGGACCACAGTCTCTCCAAAGTCCATGAAGTGATAGTTAGTGCGGTACAGAACCTGCCCATTATTATCAGGTGCAACCGCTTCTGACCATTCAGATATCAGTCCGTGCCGTGTGGAGCGAGTCGTAGTAGACGTAGTCCAATTTTCCCAGGCTCGACATGCTGGATTACGGCTCTCGAACGCGAGCATTCCACCTGAGTGCATTATACGATGTAGGTCATTCAAGGTCTTTTCCCACTGTGGGCTAGGGATGTGTTGCGCCACATTACCACTCATCACTACCAAATCGAAGCCATGGTCGGGAACATTTCGGCTATCCCCCAGAATCCACCGGATTTTGGAAGCGCCAGGGCGACTGCGTGCGTACTCTAACATTGATGCTGACGGGTCTACACCGATAACAGCACGCCCCGATTGAGCTAAAGTTACGGTAAGTATGCCGGTACCGCATCCTAGGTCAAGGATTCTTTGGGCATTAAACCGATGAGCTAGAGAACGGTAATAATCATGGTCCGCCCCATCGGGGTTGTCTTCATCATAGAAATCAACTATACGAGGGTCATAATCTTTTGCACTCATGGTTTTATATCGACTTGGCGCAGCATGTAAGGTACTAGAGCCTTGTGAAAAGGCCAGATACATGTCAAGTACACCTTCCCCACAGCCGATTGAGGCTGGGCGTGTGTTTCAATCCCGCCACGCGCAGACGTGCTGCCCTCCTCAGCAGCGGTAACCACGAATTTTGAGGAGAACTCTATATGTTTATCCTTATGGCCACCAATGACATGCTCATCAGTGACCTCAGTAAAAGTAAAGGGGCCCGCTGATGAACCAACCACGACCTCCAATTGCTTGGATTTCGATGAGGGCTGTACTGTAAACCCTATTTTCTGTACAACACGGTTACGCACCTGCATTATCGTACGAACCCACGGAGGGGTTGCAGATAAAAAACGGTAGGTAAATTCCTGTGCATCCCAACTAGTGGGTATCTGCACATAGTGACCATCAGAAAAATTCATATTGTTAAATCGCATGTTCAAGACTTCCAGTGTGCTCAGCTGGCCCGAATAACGCAGGTAAAGGCGTATCACCTACCCCTAGAGGGCGCGCAATACGCCTTAAGCTGCGTTTTCAGGATGCGGACTATTTGCGTGAGGCCTTATGCTCCTTACCCATGTAGATACCGCCTTGCGCCAGTTCGGTGAGCATCTGTTCGAGGCGTTCAATGCGCGTACCCGAAGTTTTGGCGCGGTCAATCCAACCAATATAGTTATTGCGCTGGTACGCCGGGCGGGCCTTATAGTCGGCGCATAGACCAGAGCTTTTAAGGGCCGCCGCAATATCGTTCGGCATATGGTGACGTTCGCGCATAAAGCCTCCTGAGGTGGGTGTTGTACCTGTATCCACGCTACCTGTAGTACGGTGGCGGGTTCAAGATCTCAGGGCAAACGCGAACTGTTACGCTCCCTGCCCTGGTGGGCTGCGATGCTGCTGGTCTGCAAGCCAACACCTATAACGGCCGGGGAGTCAGTGCGCTCAGCCGGGCGTGCTCCACGCCGCCTGACCGCTTCTAGAGGCTACCGTGAGCGGGCAAAGAGGGGCGCGCACCTTCACGGTGGAGGGTGCGCGCCCGTTTCAAAGAATCACCTTGCGGAAATAGTGTTTCTCAAGCGGTTACATGCCCGGCTTGGTCGGCTTAACCGGGGTTACTGCCGGCACTGCCTTCGGGTCGGGGAGGCTCCCGGGGGACACTGGGACGGCGTTAATAGGTATCTCAGGGGAAAGCTTGCCGTCGTAGGTGACCCGGTAGGTTCCGTCAGCCTCTACCCGGGCTACCGTGTGTCCGTCAGTATAGTTCTTAGTCCAAGAACCATCCGCCGCGACCACACTGGTGCCGCCTTCCCCGGTGCTCTTCCAGCTGCCGTCACCGTCAACATGGTACGTTAAGCCGGTGGTATTCACGTAGTCCCAGGAGCCTTCACGGTGGATGATGTACTGCCCGGGGGTCAGATTATAGTGGCGTGCGCCGCTGTCAGCCTGACCATTAGCGCCAGCCTGTGCGTTGTTGGCACCGTTCTGCTGCGCGCCGCTTTGCTGCTGTGCGGCGGCACCGTTATCGGCGGCGTTAGCGCCAGCGCCCTGGTCTGCCTGGGCACCGCCGCCGTTGCCGTTCGCTGCTGCACCAGCGTTGGGGTTGTTAGGGTTGTTGGGGTTGTTGGGGTTAGCGGCGGCATTATCCCCCTGTGAGCCAGCGGCTGGGGCCTGTTCCGTTGCAGCACCACCGCCAGCGGTGGAATTCACAGTGCCGCCACCATTGGCGCCTGCACCGGAGCCACCGGAGGTACCGCCGCCGCTGGTACCGCCGTCATTCACGGTGCCAGAGCCACCGGAGGCGGTAGCCGAAGAATGTGTTGATGCGGAAGAAGAGGCGGACGATGAGGGCGCGTTCGACGTGCCACCGGAGTTGTTCGAGCCGCAAGCGCTCAAGGCCACCATTCCAGCAACAGCTAGGGACACGCATGCGGAAACCTTCGTGGTAGTCATGGGTCGCATCCTTTCTGCTGAATAATTATCGGTTGGTTTTTTAACCATCTCACATGACGAGGATACTTTTCAGGATTTATAAGGTTCTGACCAGTAGTTTCACAAAAATACACAAAATTTAACTGAAAGTTTATACAGAAAAGTAATAAAAGATTGAGATGGCTGCTTCAGATGCCCCTCAGCACACTGCAACTACGGTGGCCCCAAGAGCTGCAGCATGTTCGCATTCCTAATAATTGGGTACCCTCATGCGCATACAAAAGATACGGTGTGTAGTATGTAGGAGACGTTTTTTATTAGGAAAGGAACCGAGCATGAAGCTTTCTGCCCGTAACCAGCTCGCTGGCACCATTGTTGAGATTACCGAAGGCGCAACCAACGGCATTGTGAAGATTGAGATCGCTCCTGGTCTGATTGTTTCTTCCTCGATTACCAACGCCGCTATTGAGGAGCTTGGGCTGCAGGTTGGCAAGCCCGCTACCGCCATTATCAAGGCATCCAACGTCATGGTTGGTGTTGAGGACTAATCCTCTCCCCTGTGTGCCCGGGTGCTCCCGCGCCGGGCAACAACGAAAGAAGCAAAGCTCGATCCCGGTACGGTTCGCGATAACCGCACCGGGATCGAGCACGTTAAAACTAGTTACAGAGGCTCCGAGCCTTTAGCCTTCAGAGAGTCGAGCCGATCGAGTTCATCACACACAGAAGAAGCAACAAGATTACCTGATGAGGAGTTGTTATGCCCTGTAACTAGTCCATTAGTCGCTGCCGCTGAGCCCCTGTAAGGCCTCCTCCAGCGAATATAGTCTGCCCCGCGTTCTTTGGCTAGCTCTTCAGCATTGTAGGGTACCTTCTGAGACACTAAAGCGAGTTTCTCTTCCCTCCAGGAGGGGCCGGTCAGTATTTTGCCGTTCACCAGATAGCTTCCATCACTCAGGCGTACATTGAGGATGCCGCAGTACCCGTGCCCCACGGATGCGACGATCGCGCCCCGCTCATATACGCTGGCGATGATGTTGTGCAGCTCGAAGTTGTGCGTGAAGTCAAACATAGCACCGCGCCCACCAGTCAGGCATATCGCATTGTAAGTAATGGAGCGCGAGTCCTCCGAGCGCTCGCTGGAGAACCTCGCCAAGGCTGAGTATGTGGCCTCCATGCAGGCCCTGGACACCGCCGAGGAGACCCTCGCCAGGGTCGCGGCGCTTGAACCTGAGGCACGCGCCGAGGCTGAGCGTCTCCTTGCTGCCGCACGCGAGAAGTCGCGAGGGTTGGTGATCGACGCGGAGCTGGAAGGTGAGGAGATCATCACCCGCGCCGAGCTCGATGCCGAGGACCTCATGGTGGCCGCACATTCACGTGCTGAGAACGTCGCCGCGTCTGCGCGCGAACAGGGCAAGCAAGAAGGCCGTGAGGAGGGCACGAATGAGGTCGCCAACGAGCTCGACCGCGCCAGCGCCTTGGCGACTGAGGCCGAGCAGCATCTCGCAGCAGTCAAGACCTCCAAGCCGCTCTCAGGCGAGCAGGCTCGGGCGCTCTATGCCGAGGGCGTTCGTGTGGTCGCCGAGAGCGTCTCGAAGAGAGTCGAGGACGCTGCCATTAGGCGGGTCATCGACTCGGTTCAGAGCGCGCACGTGAACTTCGCCGAGCCCGACAAGTTCGCAGACTTCGCGAAGGCGGTGACGGCTGGCAGGGAGCAGCGGCGAGAGCGCACTCTCGACCGACAGCAGCGTAGTCAGCGCGTGATCGAGCAGCGGCTCAACGAGGCCAGCACGACCACCAAGAGTACGACTCATGACCGCGATAGCAGCAACGACTCATTTGAGAGGGGGTGAGAGCAATGTTGTTTCGATTGGCGAATGGAAAGACCATCGAGGTTCATCACGGACCGATTGATCCGAAGCTCGCAGCGGCGAAGAAACGTGAACGTGAAGCTAAGAGCACGAATGATCGCAAGGTGACGAGCACGCAACCAACACAGCGTGATGATGCTCAGAAGGCGTAGGAGAGAACGAGAACCCCCGAGACGACCGGTGAGGTCACCTCGCCTCGGGGGTTCTCGTGCGTTGTAGGGGCTCCTGAGGGCGTCAGGGTTGGTCTGAGATGTGCAGACGCTTTCCGAGCGCCTTGGCGACCTTTTCCAACGTCCCGGTGGAGATGTTCACGCCAGTCTCGACACGGGCGATGGTCGGTCGAGAAACATGGGCTCGGTTGGCAAGCTCTGCCTGGCTCCAGCCGAGAGCACGCCGGGCATCGCGCACATCCTGGCCGACTCCGCGAGCAGGGTTCGGTTCGCGGCTCATGACGCGCTCCCAACGACGGGTGCAATGGCACGCTCAGCACGCACACGCAGGGCGCGTCCATAGGACGCCATCCCCTTCCAGTCGACAACATCTTCACCTGAGATGTCAGTGACGACGGGAACCATGATTCGGGTCTTCTGAAGACGAACCATCGACACCCCGTAACCCCAGGAGAACTTGTTCATGGCGTCTCGCATCGTGGTAACGAGGAATAGACCACTGTTGGCATCGAGATTCCTGTGGCGGAAGATGAGGAAGTTCTGGGCCGTGTAGAAGGGTGCTGGCTGGTAGAAGGTCGACTGTGTCTTGAGGGTCACCGTGATGCAGTTCCCTGGCTCGGGTCTTGAATCTTGGTCGGCTACGACCGCAGAGACGGAGTTCCCGCCGAGAGTCTGACTGAGGTAGAGGTTCCGGCCTTGACCGCCGGCGAGGTGAACCTTGTCGTACCACGCCCTTGACGCCTTCATCGAGTCGAATACATCTGTAATGAACATCGGCTCGAACCTCAGTTCCGGGAGCGTGTCGTCGTCAGCGAGGCGAGTCTCGCGAGCGCTGTGTGTGTGTGTGACAACCTGGTCCAGCAGCTCTGCGCCGAGACGGTCCATGCCGTCCCAGTTGGCTTCGATAGTGCCGTCGCTCCCCACAGTCGTCGGAACCATAACGGTTTGACGATTCAAACGTTGCAAGTTCAGCTTCGACCCATAGGAGTACTTGTTTACACATTCTCGTTGAATGATCGCGCAACAGACAAGAAGTGCGGCTTCGGAGACATTCTTAGCGATTGGCTCAAGGGCAATCACGTCATCAGAAGCGAAGAAGGGTGCTGGTTGCAGGCGAGTTTGTCCCACTGATCCGTTGTAGACAAGAGTGATCCATCCGCCAGGAAAGAGCGGGTCAACATCGGAAAACCCTGTGATGCTGTTGTAGGACTCAGAGCCTCCAACGAACGGAGTCTTGCCAGGTTGACGATGCGCTGCCACAAGTCGCTTCCCCTTGTGGGGACGAAACATGTCGACGATGAGCATCGGCTGAAAGTCGAGGGTTTCGAGGACGCTCATTCGCCGGCCTCCTCGTCGCTGGTGACGCTCATAGATGGCGTGATGAGGTCGCCGAGCCCGTGGGCGTGCATATCCACCTGCCAGGACACGTAGTCAGCGACCGTTTTCATGAAGTCCTCGTAGGTCGGTGGCACGTCGTTGAAGTAGAAGTAGCTGTGCTGCCACTCGTCCTCGGCGGTTACTTCGGATCGGACGATGAAGCTCGTGTCGTCCTGTGCGTCACCGCGCAGAACCTCCAGGAGGTGCTTGCGGCGCGAGGCGACCGTGCCGTCGTCCACGAGGCCACGGTGCGGGGCGACGATCCAGCCGTCCTTCTCAAAGTTCACGAAGCGAACGACGTGGTCATCACGGTGTTTGCGGCCAGCCGTGAAGATCGCGATGACCGTGTGGGGCGTGTGCCCCGAGTTCGCGAAGGTCATCGGGTTCATGGTGATTACCGTGTCGAGCGTGTGGTGCTCAAGGATAAAGCGCTTGCGGGCCTTGTCTTCCTTGGTCTTGCCGACCACCGCGGACTGGGGCACGATCACGGCGAGCTTGCCGCCAGGGTTGAGGAACTCCAGCGCACGCTCGATGAAGGCGAGCTCGGAGAGGTTGCGGGTGTTCTTGCCTTTGGCCTGCGAGTATGGCGGGTTGAGGAGCACCTTGGTGAAGCCGTGTCCGAGGGCGATTGTGCCGTCGGACAGCTTCATGTCCCCGCGCATTTCTGCCATTGGAGCCTCGAAGATCGAGTCGCGACGGAAGTTCGCCTTGCCATCGCCTCGCAGGATCATGTTCGTTGTGCCGATTGCGAAGAGCTTGTCCTGGAGCTCGATGCCGTAGAGACGATTCTTTCGGATGTCTTCGCGAAGCGCGGCATTGTCTCCGGCGTCGTCGAACATCCGTTGCATGGCTGCGATAAGGAACGATGCAGTACCCGCCGTAGGGTCGAGAACGTAGTCGGTGGCGTTGACGTCGATAAGCTCAGCCATGAGCGTCGTGACATGCTCAGGAGTGAGCACAATGCCGAGGCCTGAGCCGTCGCCTCCGCCATAGGAGATGAACTCGTGGTAGAAGTTACCGAGCACGTCGAAGGCAGTCATCGAAGGGTCAGTGACGACGTGGTACACATCGTTCGCAAGGATGCGGGTCATCCACTTGAGGGGAGACTCGCCGAGGTCTCGGTGGGAGCGGTTGAGCTGCGGTGCCTGCTTGATGAAGGCGAATTGATCGAGTAGCGTGCCGATCTTTGCCTGCGGCATGAATGCCTCAGACTTCATGTACTGCTCGGCAGCGTCGTAGATGATGCGCCCATCCCACACCTGGTAGTTGTTACCGGGCGAAATGCTCTGGAGGCGGTCGAGGTCGAAATAGGGGTTCTGGAGCGCCAAGAGAATCGCCGAGACAAGCGGTGCTTTTCGGTCATTTTCGACCGATCCATAGTTGCGCATTCCTTCATGCAGGCGCTCTGCTGCGGCTCGAACATCGTCAAGTCGAACTTCGGCTCGAGGGCGTTGCCCGAGAACTTGGACTGCGTAGTACTCGCTGATTTCGCTTTCTGAGAAGACATCGAGGTTGTCGAGGTCGTCAAGGTGCTTGACGAAGCCAGGAGCGAGGTATGAGACGGCAATTTCGTGGTGAACCTCGCCTCCACCGAAACCGACAGCAAAGATGCCTTTATTGAAAGGAATTCCGTTGGCGAGCATCGTCTTCGCGTAGTGAATCGCGCCATTGAGGGCGTAATCCGCACGGTAAGGGAACTCGGTCGTCGGCTCCCCATCGACGAAGTAACGAGTGCGTTGTACCTCTCTCTTATCTTCGATCACGACGACGAAGCCGTCGGAGACGAAGACGAACTCCGGCTTACCCTCAGCGTTGGCCGACGCAGACTTGGACCCTCCCTTGAGAGCGTCTCGCTTCCATTGCGGACCACCATCCTGCTCCCAGGGACGCTTAAAACCAATTTCGCGTAGCATGTCACGGACGATCTGGTCCGTCGCCCTCTCGTTCGCCATGTTCATCCTCTCTCTGGCAGGCCGTTTCTACCTCAGATTGTATCAGATATATTGCATTGAGAACAGTCAGACACGGCAACAAAAGGCGGGTTTTGCCTGAAAAACGAACCCCCTAGAGGTCGGTGTGACCTCCAGGGGGGTTCAGATATGCGTTCAGTGGGCACGGAAGATGAAGACGCCGCCGTCAGGGGCGTTGGCGATGGTGTAGTCGTAGCGCTCATCGCGCCACCAGGCATCGAGGTCGAAGTAGCTGTGTAGGTGCTCGGGAACCTCATCCCAGATGCGCATCTCCTCGGCGAGGTGAGCAGCGTAGTCACTCTCCGAGTCCTAACAACCGCAGTAGCGATCCTCAAAGTCGGACGCACAGGGCAGGCCGTCCACATCAGCCACGTAGCAGCCAGTCTCCACCCATGCCAGCAGGGCACCCCACTGCGCCTCCCCCACCTCCTCGTAGAGCTCGCCCCACGGGGCAGCAGCAGACGGCGACATCTCGCCGGTACCCGACGGGAAGCCCATGAGGTCGAAACACCATAGTTCTTCGTGAGAGGTGGGGTGGCGATGCAGTTCCTCAGGGGTGAGGTCAGCAGCGTCTGCTGCGGCTGTCCACTCACCCACGAGATGACCGTTGTTATAGCAGGCGAGGCAGCCGACCCACACGAGCGGAGCAGTGGTGTTCAGCTGTGTTGTGCTAGTGCAGTGCTCACGCGAACGCCTCCTGTAGATGCAGGACGCTCAGCGGTGGCATCTCCGGGTAGAGCGGGGAAGAAACGCCCATCGCGAGAGCCCGCGAGACGAGCTGAAGGAGGTTGTTATCGTGGCCATCGGAGAACGCTGTTCTCAAGGCGAGAGCGGCCAGCTCATATCGGCCTGTGAGCCACTCAAGGTAGGCAGACGCAGCGATGGCGCGGCCGCTGTCGGTGGCCAGGTAGTGCTCGGCGAGTGCTCGGCGGACGCGATCAACACGATCAGCGTTCACGCGGCTCGCGTCGAGGCCCGCAAGGATGCCTGCGATCTCATTGCGGGTGGGTTCTTCGGTGATGTCCGAGATAGCCCATGCGAGAACACCGTCGCGAGCTTCGATGCATTTCAGCGGCTCGGTTGGCAGGTCGGATGAGACGCCGTTGAGGTATGAGAACCAGTCTTTGAGTTGATTTGTAGCCATTGTTGCTCCTAGGGCAACGCCGGGTGCGGGCAGCGATCTGTTCTATTCGCGCACAGGAAGCACACCCAGCGTTGCACTCACCCGCTCGGATAGCCCTTGGGCCATCCCAGAGGAACACAGGCCAACCGGCGCGCTACGCGCGCACAGGGATGGGCCGACATGCAGGAGGAGCGGGACAACATACCTACCGGCGAGCACGTGAAGGTGGGAGATGAGATGAGGGGGCAGAAGCCCCATAGCGGGCCGATTTGTGTGATGTAGGACATGATTTCATGCCTCGACGTACAGCAAAAGTACACCAAGTACAGATGATGTACACCAAAAAATCGCGATGGTGTACTTCGTTTTGCTTAATATATCAAGGGAAACCCCCTCAAAGTACACCATGTACACCATTTTTTAGAAGGTACGGAAATCCGACACACAACCCTCACGTGCGCACGCGTATGCGAGACTCTGATTTTGCTGTACTTTCACACCGTTTTGCCTGGTAAACGAGGAGAAACCATGTACACCATTGGTGTACACGGTCGCTCACACACCCTCATGGCACTCACCTTGCGGGCTCGCTCTCCTGTGCGGATGAGCTCGCGCCCCGGAGGGGCGCTGTACAGTTGCTCCTCATCGCGTCCGCAGGGCGCGGTCTTGGATGTTTCGAGAACCCCACCCGGAGCACACACCGTCAGCACCCCGAAGCCAGGTCACTTCCACACGACCTCAACCGACTCAGGATCGAAGCCCTTCTTCCCCTGCTTCGCCCGCCTGAGCGTGACCGTCATGAGCGTGTCGATCATCGTCCGTTGCAATGCGATGGGAGCCCCAAGGAAAGCCGCTGCCGGGTCTGGTGTCCCGAGGATCGGCGCGAGCATGGTCCCGGTACCGGAGACCAATCGCTCCGCTTCAAGCCGGGTGATCTCAGCCCGAGCAGCAGCACGGATGCGGGCGAGGTCGGCACCCTCGATCACCTCGGCGTCGTAGTCTCGCTCAGCACGAGCAATGCGGGCTCGTTGCTGTGCGATCTGCTCCGAGAACACGTCCTTCACCTCGGGGTCCGCCTGCTTCTTGCGACGCTTGAGGTCCTTCTTCTGTAGGCGGGCGACGACGAGAGCCCGCACGAAGTCGTCAATCGCGTCTCGGGTGCGGTTGAGATGCCCGGCGTTGCAGCTGTAGTAGCGGGCGCGGGTCCGCACAGGCTCGCCACACACTTCACACCGGTAGAGCCCTGCCCCGAGGTGTTTGCGCATGGTGGAGCCGCTCCGGTTCGTCACGCGGGCAGGGTCGTCGAGAAGGTTCTGCACAGTCCACCATTCGTCGGCTTCGACGATGGCCTCCCACTGTCCGAGGACGAGCTCACCGTTCTCGTCCTTGACGAGGTTGTCTCGCAGGGCCTTGCGGCGCGATTCCCCGGCCTCCTGCCGACGCACGTCCTTGGAGGTGTAGACCGAGTAGCCCGCGTAGCGAGGGTTCCGAAGGATGCCGAGCACGGTCGAGGGTGACCACGGCTTATCGTCGGGCACCGGACGGGGGTTCTTCCCCTCGGCCTGCCGACGTGCGTTGCGTTCGAGAACGATCGTCCGACTGTGCAGGGATATGCGTGGAACCCCCGCCCCCTCACCGTCAGCCTGTGCGCCGCTCAGGGCACGTGCGATGCCGTGGAGCGAGTCCCCTCGAAGGAACGCAGCGTAAATGGCACGCACAGCCTCGGCCTCATGAGGGATGAGCTCGCCAGCGGTTGTGTAGCCCATTGGGCGGACGCCCTTGGGCGGTCGCCCCTGCCGGGCGCGTTGAACGTGCGCGCGCGACTGGCGAGCACCCTTGCGTTCAACCTCAGCACGGGCAACTGCCGCCTTGATCCTTGCGTACATTCTGCCGCCATCGGTGCCGAGGTCAGCGTCGCCATTGGCTGTCACGAGGAGGAGGCCACGGGACTCAGCCCGGTCGATCCAATCTTCCAGCTCCCGAGGCTGGCGTGTGAGCCGGTCGAGGCCGTAGCACACGATGGCGTCGAGGAGCCCCGCCTCGTAGTCCTGCACCATGCGGAGATAGGCAGGGTGCTTCTTCGTCTTGTCGCTTGCAGAGATGGACTGATCGACGTAAGTCTCGACAACCTCCCACCCACAGAACGCGGCTAACTTCTCATAGTCTTCACGCTGACACTCAATGGTGACCATCGTACCATCAGTCCGCAGGCCAACCGTATGCCGCCCACCTGCAGCGATTAAATGATGGATCACGCAAACAACTCTCTATTACAAAAATGCTGTAATAGTTTGCTTACGAACCTACACATTAAACCTAAACTCAACCACATCACCGTCTGCCATGATGTAGTCTTTGCCTTCCATGCGGACTTTGCCGCGGGCTTTTGCCTCGTTCATGGAGCCTGCCGCATCCAGGTCATCGAATGAGACAACCTCAGCCTTGATGAAGCCGCGCTCGAAATCGGAGTGGATCACGCCCGCCGCCTGCGGTGCAGTGTCGCCCTTATAAATCGTCCAGGCGCGCGATTCCTTCGGGCCAGCCGTCAGGTAGGTCTGCAGCCCCAGGGTCGAGAAGCCCACGCGAGCCAGCTTATCTAGGCCCGATTCGTCCTGACCGCTCATTTCCAGCATTTCGCGGGCCTCCTCCTCGGAGAGCTCCACCATGTCAGCCTCAAGTTTCGCGTCCAAGAAAACAGCCTCCGCCGGAGCCACCAGCTCACGCAGCTGAGCCTGCTTCTCCTCAGAGGCAAGCACGCCCTCATCCGCGTTAAACACGTAGATGAAAGGCTTAGCGGTCAGCAGGTTCAGCTCCTTCAAATGCGCCATCTCAAGCTTCTCAGCAGCCGCACGCGAGAAAATCGTGTTCCCTCCTCAAGAATCTTTTGCGCCTGCTTGTAGGTTGCCAGCTGGGCGGCGTCGCCCTTTTTAATCTTCACGGCCTTCTCAAGGCGCGGAATCGCGTTCTCCAAAGTCTGCAAATCCGCCAGAATCAGCTCGGTATTAATGGTCTCCATATCGGAGGCAGGATCAACCTTGCCGTCCACATGAATCACGTCCGGGTCATCAAACGCGCGCACCACCTGCGCGATCGCGTGCGCCTCACGAATATTAGCCAGGAACTTATTCCCCAGCCCCTCACCCTCAGAGGCGCCCTTCACAATACCCGCAATATCAACGAACGAGACGGTTGCGGGCAGAATACGCTCAGACCCGAAAATCTCGGCGAGCCGGTTCAGGCGGGCATCCGGCAGGTTCACCACACCAATATTCGGCTCAATCGTAGCGAACGGGTAGTTAGCCGCCAGCACCGTGTTGCGGGTGAGCGCGTTGAACAGGGTGGACTTGCCCACGTTAGGAAGACCGACAATGCCGATAGTCAGAGCCACAGAAAATCCTTCAAAAATCAGTACCTATAGTCACCCGCACCGCGGAAACAGCTAAAGTGCAGGCACAACTCCCCACCATTCTACAGTGCAGACGGAGAGTATACAGCGCCCCACAAGACACGCCGCACCCACAGAGTGAGACACCCCATGTTTCTTCCTCTCCCAGTGGGGTTCTATTCAGAAGAGTTTTTTGCATTCAGAAGCGATATAACCTTCTGAATGCAAAAAACTCTTCTGAATAGGCTTTTCTCTGCCACGCCGCCTCTTGGGGGGACGGCGCCACACCGGCGCGGGAGCAGCCTTCCATGACACTTGTCATAGGCAGATAATGACAGTGCACATTCACATTTTTCTGCCCGCGGTGCTGTACTTAAATCATGAACACGTCACATGTTATTGAGGCCCAAGGCCTCACACAGATTTTTCGTACGCGCAGCGGTAACGTCACCGCCGTCGATAATCTTGACCTGACCATCGACAAAGGCGAAATCGTTGCCCTGCTAGGTCCCAACGGGGCGGGTAAAACCACCCTCATCGACATGCTCTTGGGGCTGAGCACCCCCACCCGAGGTGTTCTCACCATTGACGG
>QWCZ01000471.1_pt1 | contig 19759 bp, 29 predicted proteins | sample 1972651 | NCBI WGS metagenome assembly QWCZ01 (sample SAMN09866695, study PRJNA288562) | Human oral metagenome isolate pre1_saliva, whole genome shotgun sequencing... | isolation source: mouth | host: Homo sapiens | place: USA: California
CGCTAATAAATCGCTGCCCATAATCGCAACGAGTTTGGTATCATCGCGATATTGTGAAGGGATGAAATCTTCTTTTAAGGCAAACACCAAAGCATCAAGGTTTTTATAGGTTTTACCTGCACCCACTTCGATTTTGCCAGAGCCTTTTTCCACTTCTTTTAATACACGTGCTTGGGCTTTTTCTTCAATTTGTACTAACCAGCCTTTGTTCACATCTTGTAAGAGTGGGTTTTGATTGCGGTCGGTGGTGGTGGCAACTTTAATGCCGTTCCAACCAATCATAATGCGATCAAGTGCGATGCGTTCTGCTTTCAATTTGCCCACGCGTGCACCAAAATCAGGGAATTTTGCCCAGCTGTCTAAAGTGGCATAGTTCAAATGGGTGTCGAAGTTAGTTTGTTCGCACGAATAAAGATTTTCTTGCAAGCTGTGAATATCAGCCGTTTCACGGGCTTTGATGTTGGTATCGGTACGGCTTGCCACGGGGCTTAACACACCTAAACGCAATGTTGAGCCTTTCATTTCTTCCACCATCACAATGTTAATGCGTTTGAGGAAATCGGAATTTTCAAGCACCGCATTTTCTAATTTTTGTTGAATAGTAGGTTCTACGGTGAATTGCCCGCCTTTGGCGACAAATTCGACTTCTTCATGGTTATCGGCTGCAACGCCTGCGATATATTGGGCAAATTTATTGCGTGTGTTTGGGTTGTTCATAGGTGTTCCTTGTAAGATTAGAAAAAGCGACCATCTGTTTGTGGTTGTTCTCCCGCCACAAGCGGGCGTGGGGTGTAATTGGCTGCAGGTTTTTGTTCAAACTCAGCAAATTTCGCTTTCAACTCGGTACTCTCTACCCTGAATGCTTCCACTTGCTCGGTTAAAGCGGTCATTTCTGTTTGCTGATTTGCGATTTGCTCTGCTAATAATTCAATAGATTGGGCGTGGTCGGCAAAACGCTCATCATCATTTTTTGCCTTTTTGCTGAAAAGCTGTTTGATTTTCGCTAACACGCTTTCACGCTCTTCTTCAAACTCAAATTCGGTTTCCACTGCAGCAGTAAATAAGTTTTCAGGTTTTAACTTGCGATTGCTTAAGCCATTATGTGAAAACGCCAACATTTCCGTGCCAAGACTGGCTGGGTTATCGGTGACCGCAAGTCCTACCAAATACGCCTTGCCTGTGTCGGCAAAGTTGGTGTCGATTTCCACAGAGGTATAAACCTTTTGCCCTTTCTTGTTGAGTTCAATTAAAGCATCGGTTGGCTGAATTTGTGCTAGTAACTGCAATTTACCATCTTCTCGTTCTTCAGCTTTGAGGGCTAGCACATCGCCAAAACAGTGTGAATTCGCCATTTCTGGCATATAGAGGGTAAATTTAATGTGATCTAAATTCAGGCGTGCACCGTAGGTATTTTTGGGGTCGTAGCTTGCTGCCGCTTCTTCAATCCAACGGCGTTCAATGGCACGACCGTCTGTGGTTGCACCTTCAGTAGCGACCACCACCCATTTTGATTTTTTAGACATAATGGAGTCCTTTGAGGAAAGGTTAAGAAATTAGCAATGATGATTCCAATTTTTGAAAAAGGCTTCAATGTGTTCAGAATGTGAAGTGGTTTTCCACGAAAAGGCAGGGGCTACAAGCGGTAATATTTCGCTGATAATTTGTAGAAAGAAAAAACCGCCTCGAAGGGCGGTTGATGAAACCAATATTATCTGTGGTAAAGGAAATTGAATGTTTGCGTTTTTGGTTGCTGCTGAAGTTGTGGTTGAGAAAGTAAATCTAACATTCCCTCCACAAACATTAGGCGTTCGTTGCTACTGTGAATAAACGCTTTAATTTCTGTTAGATGCTGTTGAAGTGGCATATCGAAGTTGTAAAGGTAATGCCCGCCTAGTTGTTGGTTAATTGCTGCTCCCATCGTCGTCCGTACCGCTTTATTGCGGAATTCGTGAGCTTGGTGCAGAAAGTGATACGAACGAATGAGCAGGCTCAGTAATTCGGGTTGTTCGACAAGCGGTCTGATTTCTTCCACGTTTTGCGAATAACTGCCTGTTTTGCGAATTTGTGGGAGGACTTCTTCAAATACCCAGTTTTGGAACTCGACTGCTTCGGCTTTGTTAGAGCGGAAAATAATGCGGTAGAGGTTCGGTTCGTTGATGAAAGTTAGTTCTTGGTTTCCGCTTGAGGTAGGGATTACATTTCTTGTAACCCCCTCAAAATTTAGTCTGAAACGTTCTGGGCTAGCTACTTTAATCGCAAGAGCATCGCAAACATCTTTCAATGCAAAGAAAGGTTCATTGTTGATTACTTCGATACGGATAGAGTTAGATTTGAAATTGAAGGTGGAGATTTGATTAGACATTTTGATATTCCTTTTGAGGGAGTTCCCGAAAATCGGGCGGTCGAGAGCTCAAAACTCGTATCAAATCGAGCGGACTTATTCCTTTGCAGTATTGTATTCGTCGCACTCTCGACCATTGAAAATAATTTGTACTTTTTGACCGCTTGTAATGAGCTAAGTAATGGTAAGGCTTAGTCCACTAAATTGCAGGCACAAAAAAATCACGCTGACGGGGTGAGTTGCCGTTTGATATAAGGGCTTTTGAGACCCTGTAAGAAATATCCTACGCTTGAATGAGGAGCTTGTCAAGCGTAGGGGGATGCTACTGACGTAACTCTTTTTGCGAGGCAATCGCTAAAAAGTGGCTACGGTCTTTGTAAATCGGGTTGCTTGCGACACGGCTATCAATGCGTTTGATGAGGTATTCAGGCAAGCTGATGTTAATGCGGTGGCGTTTACCTTGATAAGCGGAAATATCAACATCAAGCAGTAGCCAAGTATCGCAATAGTTGAAATCTTCAAGCGTTTGATAGTGGCGATAGCCTTTGTCTTGTAGTTCGTTGATATCTAAGCCGTCCTCAAACATCATTTCTAAGATGGAATGAATGGCATCAGTGGCTTGGGCTGGAATTTCTTCAAGGGTGTCTGCAGCACTAAAGCAATCATATTTTTCAGTAGAAAGTGCTGGCACGGCAATGCCGTAGGCTTCGTTTTCGTTTGCTGGGGTTTCAATGCCGATAGTAAATAACATGGTCACTCCTTTGGGTTAAGCTCGGCAGAGCTATAAAAGCCCTGCCGATTTTTTGATGGATCTTAATGTGCCGATTGGAACGTGTTGCTTTGGGTGTGGCACGGGGAACGTCTTCCCTGTGATGGGCGATTTCCAAATTTGGTGGTCTCCCTTACCGTGTCGCTCAAACGTGCAACCTGCTTCTTTAAGCTCCTTGATTAAGTCGCTGGATCGCATGCTTATCTCCTTATGTCTTAATCGGGAATAATTGTACACACACTTACACACAAAGTAAAGTTTTATAATGGAAGAAATCAAAAATAACCAAACAGAAACTGCCGTTGATTTAATTGCTATCGACAATAAACGCCAAGCAAAGGTGATGTATTTCGGTGGCTATAAAATTGCAGAAATTTCCCGTCAGCTTGATATTCCTATCTCAACCATTTCAAGCTGGAAAGAACGGGAAAAATGGGATGAGATGGCATCAATTAGCCGTGTGGAATTGGGTATTGAAACCCGTTATTTGTTGCTGTTGCAAAAAGAAACGAAATCAGGCTCTGACTTGAAGGAGCTTGATTTTTTAATGCGTCAGATGAAAGACGCAGCACGGGTGAAAAAATATGCCTTTGGCGAGGGTAATGAGGTGGACTTAAACCCGAAACTGGCAAACCGCAACAAGGGCGAACGTAAAAAAGCCGAGCCAAATACAATTAGCCAAGAGCAGGAAGAGTTGCTAATCAACGGCTTTTTGGAGGGAATGTTTAACTATCAACGCATTTGGCATCAGGCAAAACAACACCGTATTCGCAACATTTTAAAAAGCCGTCAGATTGGGGCAACCTACTATTTCGCCCACGAAGCCTTTATTGATGCGTTGACCACAGGTCACAATCAGATTTTTCTTTCAGCCAGTAAAAAACAGGCGTTGCAATTTCGTTCTTACATTGTGAGCTATGCCAAGCAAACTGCCGATGTGGAATTAAAAGGCGAGACGATCAAGCTACCCAACGGAGCGGAACTGATTTTTCTGGGCACGAATTCCGCAACCGCTCAATCTTATCACGGCAATTTGTACTTCGATGAGGTTTTTTGGGTGCCAAAATTTGATGTAATGCGGAAAGTTGCCTCTGGTATGGCAGCACAGAAAATGTATCGCCAGACTTATTTTTCCACGCCAACCACCATTGCTCACCCTGCCTATGCGTTCTTTTCTGGTAAAGCCTTTAACCGTAATCGTGCCAAGTCGGAGAAAGTGGAAATCGATATTTCACACGAAAATTTAAAGCGTGGAAAGCTGTGTGCTGATAGACAATGGAAACAGATTGTGAGTATTTACGATGCGATGGAAGGCGGTTGTAATTTATTCAATATTGATGATTTGATTGCCGAAAATAGCAAGGAAGAATTCGAGCAGTTATTTTTATGTCAATTCGCTGATGATAACAGTTCAGCGTTCAAGTTTTCCGACTTGCAGCTTTGCCAAGTGGATAGCTTGGAAGAGTGGAAAGACTACAAGCCTTTCTGGGCTCGTCCGTTTGGTAATCGTGAAGTATGGTTAGGTTATGATCCTGCTTACACAGGCGACCGTGCTGCATTGGTACTCGTTGCACCGCCTAAAGTGGAAGGGGGCGATTATCGGGTATTGCATCAGCAAACCTTTCACGGTATGGATTATGAAGCACAGGCACGCCGTATTCAGCAGTATTGTGAGGATTACAACATCACCCGTATTGTGATTGATAAAACGGGAATGGGGTCTGGTGTGTTTCAGGAAGTGAAGAAGTTTTATCCGCTCGCACAAGGCTTGGATTATAACGCTGATCTGAAAAATGAGATGGTGTTGAAAACTCAGAACTTGATTCAAAAACGCCGTTTGAAATTCGATGGGAATGAAATCATCACGAGCTTTATGACAGTGAAAAAACGCATTACGGGCACGGGCAAAATTACTTATGTTTCCGACCGCTCGGAGGAAGCCAGTCACGGCGATTTGTCGTGGGCAATTATGAACTGCATTCTCAACGTGCCTTATGGTACGGGTGGTGAAGCAGTTTCTGCAGCTTCTTCTATTTTTACTTTTGATTACTAGGATATTTTATGGCAAAACATTCGCAAAAATCGACCGCTCGCACACAGGCTTTTAGTTTTGGGGAGCCAATCCCTGTGCTTGACCGTGCGGAAATTCTCAACTATTTCGAACCCGTGGCGATGTATTCAAAATACTACCACCCACCGATTCATCCAGCTTATTTAGCCAAAGCCCTTGCTGCTTCACCGCATCATCAAAGTGCGATCACGGTGAAGAAGAATATTTTGCTTTCAACTTGCCAAACCTCATCGCTTTTGCCTCGCACGCAGTTAGAAAAATTGGTGCAAGATTATTTAATATTCGGCAATGCGTTTGTGGAAAAGGTCGTAAATGGTGCGGGCAAAGTGGTGCAGTTGAATGTGCCACTGGCGAAGTATATGCGTGTGGGCACAGAGACGGGCAAGTTCTTTCAGATTGTGAATGGCTACGATGAGTATGAGTTTGCTGCAGGACGTGTGTTTCAGTTGCTCAACCCTGATGTGAACCAAGAGATTTACGGTGTGCCAGAGTATTTGGGTGCACTGCAGTCGGCTTTTCTGAATGAAAGTGCCACGCTGTTTCGCCGTAAGTATTATTTGAATGGTGCACACGCGGGGTCAATTATTTATATGACCGATCCAACGCAAAATAAAGATGATGTGGAAGCCATCAAGCAGCAACTTCGCCAAACCAAAGGCACGGGCAATTTCAAGAATTTGTTTGTCTATATGCCGAATGGGAAAAAGGACGGCTTGCAAGTAATTCCGTTATCCGATGCGGTAGCAAAGGATGATTTCTTAAACATTAAAAATGCTAGCCGTGATGATGTGTTAGCCGCTCACCGTGTGCCACCGCAACTGATGGGGATTATTCCGAATAACACAGGTGGCTTTGGCGATGTGGAAAAAGCCACGAAGGTGTTTTTTGTTAATGAGATCATTCCATTGCAAGAACGGCTAAAAGAAATCAATCAGCAATTAGGTGTTGAGGTAATTAAATTCATGCCATACAAATTACTGGAAGAATAACGCTAGCCAAAAAGAAAAACAAACCCGTGCCATAACACGGGTTTTTTTACGGGCAAAATTCAGCTTGTTTGTTGGGTTAATAAAAAATATCTCCCCAGTTTATTATACCAAAGACAAGGTTTTTGATCGTGCCAAAGGTTTATTTTCCTCCCATTTTTCTGCTATTTCGCCCACCTAAAAAACGCAGCTAAACCCTCGCCTCGCCCGCACACTAAATGTGTCGATTTCAACGCAAATTGCGAACTTCGCTCAAGCCTTACCATGTATATCGCCTTTTTGATCTTTTGATCCTGATCTTATTACGCAAAATTACGCACCAAAACGCATTTTTTCGCCCACTTCCCGCATCGTCTCAATCGACACATAACGGGTACGGACTTTCATCTTCACATATTTTCGCCCCTTAAAGCGAACCAACATCTGCGGTTTCTGATTATTTGCCACCTCCTCACCCGTTGCATTATGAATAAACGGGATTCGCCCATCAGTAATAAACACAATATCTGCTGCGTGTTGCACGCACAGGCTAAACCACCGCGTGCTATTATCCACATTCAGCAACATCACCACCGTCTTGCCTTGCTTGCTCTGTTCAATCGCCTTCTGCACGAAAGGCAACGGGTTAGAATAAGGCGGATTCAGCCAACAATAATCGCCTTCCCAATCCACCTTCAACGCATCTTCCGCCTCAGAAATAAACCGCTTGCACTTCGTATTATGCACCGATGCCGCACAATCCAAATCAAACGCAGGTACATCAAACCAATACTGTGCAAAATGCAACACCCACCAAGGCGTTGCCCACTTGTCTTTGTCTTCTTTGGCTGTTTGGGTTTTGTGTGTGGTCATTTTTCTACCTCTAATTCACATACTCAATCTCACCATACTTAAATTTCAGGCGTGCACCATCGTGGAGCTTGATTTCTGCCCCGTTAATTAAATGCATACGGTGATAATCGTTCAAATAATGTTCAGGAATACCCCGACTTTTCACGGCATATTCCAACCGTTTCAGCTCCGCTTGGTGAGTTTGGAAAAATTCCACCAACTGCTCGGCTGAACTTAAGCCCCGATCAATCGCTGAACCTTTGCTACGCTTAGGGTTACAGTTATTGACACAAGTCCAAGCGGGGCGAAGCCCCGTATTTTTAGCCTCAGCATTCGCTGAGGTAGTTTGATGATTTTGCTCTTGCTCTCTCATTGCTTTTTGCTCCGCCCAATCTCTCGGCTTACGAAGAATCGCCCACACTTTCGAACGAGTCTTGATAACCTCAACACTCGCTTTGAATCTGTTGTAAATCCCATCAATTTTTGAACCGCTTTCACCGTATTTATTAGCTTCGCGTTCCTCATAATGCACCGCACACACCGCATCTTTAAAACTACCACCGCCTTGTTTTTCCATATAAAAGGCGTAATCGCTCAAGTCTGCACCTAAGCGGAGTTCTTCCAGCTTGTCATCAGCCAAAGGTTGCATACAGCGGCGAAGTTCACGCCACACCGAAATCGACCCCACCCCATAGAACTGGAATTGACGAATACCCCAAAGAGATGCCCACGCACGCACACGGCGAGCATTCTCTTTAAGCGGTAATTCTTCGGCTTCGTCTGATTTCAAATCCTGCTCATCAAAGCCATCAATGTTCTTACTGATATATTTCGCAATATAAGCCGTCGCACTGCCTTTGGTTTTATCGCAGAATTCCACCTTGCAACGGTGTTTATCTGCACCTTGCTCATCCCCGTCTAATTCCAACGCTTTTGCACGGAATAAACGCACTGTCTCTTCCACATCACGCTCTAACACATACACCAACAAATGCCAGTGAGGCGTTGCATCGTGATGCGGTTCAGCTACACGCATCCCTTTCACCGTAATGCCACGTTTTGCCCACAATGCACGCAATTGAGCCCACACCTTATTCAAATAAGCGTGGGTCTCTTTCGGGCTTGCACCAGACCACTTCCCATTCTGACCGCCTTTACTGTGTTGAGCGTGGAATGAAGAAGGGGCGGTAAGCGTCAAAAATAACGCTTTGTAGCCCTTCTCTTCTGCCCACTCTTCCACACCGCGGAGACGGGTCATCATCTCATAGCGACGCAAGGTCGGATTCGAATTCGATTTCAACCACATATCGAACAGTTCCACCTGTTCTTCTGGGTTGTCGATGTTTTGAATAATCTGCCCTCGCAAGAAATCATAGTTTTTACGCAACTGCGATTTATACTCACGAAAGCCATCAAAAGAAATGTATGCAGACACACCTTGACGCACCTCACCACACGCAATGGCTACGTGCTCAAGCATCTGACGCTGAGTTTTACGCAACAAACTCACCCACCAATCTTGGCAAACCACCTTATTTAAAGCGATTTCCATCTGGCGAAAATTCGGGCTTTCTCCCTCGCTGATTTTGTGCTGATAACTCTCCCAATAAGGCAGCATAAAGCCAACCTTTTCACACAACTCGCCACATTCGGCATAAATCTCGCCTAATACGCCCTCTAATTCCTCATCAGAGTAATCTTGACGCATTTCCGCAAGCTGTGTGAAAAAATTGACTTGAATGGTTTGGAAAATATCGCCCATTGTCGCAGCCATCTTTTCCAATTTATTATTGGTCATCAAATAAAATGGCACACGTTTCTTCTCGTCTAGGCTCTCGTGCTCACGCACCAAACCAAAAGAAGAAAACGCATCATCCGCCGCATAACCATGCGCCCATTCCCATTTCTCTTGAGCCGTTTTAGCCAGCCACGCAAGGTCAAAATCGTAACGAGCAAACACCTTGCCTAAACGTTGGTCCATTAAATCACGCAAGAAATTATTGGCGTGATCAACCTGTTTGTTACCAGCCATAAAGGCAATAGAGCCGTCATCTTTAATTGATTTCAGCTCACGTAAATAGAGTTTACGGAAATGATCACGCTGTTGTTTGCGAGGCAAACGCTGCAGTAATTCCTCAACCCAATCATAAATATCTTTCGGCACGGCGGAAAATAAATCCATCTGTGCCGGTGTAGCTTGAGGGTCAATCTCTCGCAGCGAAAGTGCTCGAACCTCACGAGTACGCAACAACGACAATTCGGCAAAAGCCGCACGTTGTGCAGCTTCCACCTCTTTTGCTCTTGTTTCGTAATTCCAACCTGACATCTTTCACTTTCCCTTCAATTAATTTATGATACTCACTCCATTTATTTATGAAGGAACATCATTATGGCTAAATACAACCTTGATGAGCTCATTGCTTTACAACAAGAAATTCACCAACTTAATGCTCAATTTAACGAACCGCCTTATGACCTAACAGGTCGTCTGATATTGTTATCAGCTGTGCTTCAATTCGATCTAAGGGAAAAGCAGCCACCAAGCGTTGTGAAAAATCTGGCTGAGCATATGCCTGAGGTGCGAGATGTGCTAAAACAGCTTCTTGCAAATCAAAACAAAGCGGCATAAGGTCAAATTTTCCCTTTTTAAATGCACTACGAAGCAACAAATTGATTTCGTGATAATGATGCCAAGTCACGTTTGCTTGGCTTTTTTCTTGGTTTCTCATTTTTACCCTCTCTGACTAATCGTAAACTTCACCTTGCTTGCCCGATTGAGCAATGCCAACAAATGTGCGTTCTCACGTTTCCACTGTAAAAACGCCAAATACAACGCCTCATCTAAATCGGGGGAAATATCCACCCTCTCGCCCCCTCGACTCACCACCCACGACTGACCATCTAACGGATCAGCAGGTAATGCCAACTCAAAGGTAAACTCACTCACTGCAATTAATGGCATAACTCACTCCCAATCTTTTTCAGCTCATTCGCCCAATAGAACGCCTGATTAGCCCAACGCATCCCATTGTACCAATCGTTCATATCATGACTTTTACGAAAGGCATTAAACCAGGTGTTGGCGTTATCTCTTGCCGCCTTCATCCCAATCGCAGCACGGTTAAAATCTTGCTTGGTGTACATCTTTCTGTCCTCAATCCGCTCTATTGATGCGGTTTTCTAAAATCTTGGCATCGTACTCAATGCCGTGTTTAATATTTACAATGTCTTCAAAAAGCAGCAGTGTGTTCTTGATAATGCGTTTTTGTTGGCTGTTGTAACCGCCCCAAAAAGTCGGCTCTCCTGCAATGTTTGCCCCACGTAAAATCACCGCCTGCAGCTCCACCGAAAGTCCTTGCCACACAAGCGATGCCTTATCCAAGCAGAATTGCTTGTTGTTTGTAATTCGGTTTTTGATTACCTCATTCAACAAAGAACGCATTTCACACCTCGCTATGATTCGGGATTCTCTACAGCTTTAATCGCTTTCATCAACGCATCAAAATCACGCACCTCAAACGCCAACATTTCGGTGAGCATCTGTTCGAAGTAACCTTTCGCTTTTTTCACTTGCTCGACCATCTCAACAGGATTCAATCTCTCTTCAAGACAACGGCTCATCGCAAACCCCGCTTTTTCTGAAAGGTCGTTAATCTCTATCGCAGCCTTGTAGATTTCATCCACTTTCTTCATTGGATTTTTCGTATTCATCACTCACCTCACTTTGCTACATCAAGCAACAACGCAAACGCTACACTGAACAAACAAGCGAGGGTAAACCCCACCACCCAAATGCCCACTTGGCATAACCAATCCATCAACACATCAAACACACGTTTTTGTTTACCGTTCTTCATTTCTCAACTCCAAAAATGCTTAAATTTAAGCCACCAAATACGCCACCACGAACGCTGTTCTAACAGCTCATAAGCGACCTTAAGCCGATACCGCATACCTTTCACGCTATAAGTCAGCTCATTCACTTTTATCTCCAACTGGTTCAGTAAATCGTGAATCTGCTCACTATCCACACGGTCTAGCTCTTTTTGCTCCTCCAACGCCTTTACACGTTGCTCCAAAAAGAACGCTGTATTACGTCTTTTCTTCTGTTTTAAGCGGCTCAACCACCGCTGTTTTCTTACTCTGTAACTGCTCATTGTTTAACCTCTTTACTGAATTTAGGGTGCAAAAATCTCGCCCTATGCAAAATAAGGCGACAATTGCACTGCTTGTTATTAAAAATTAGTCTTGATTTTGAGGGGCTTTCTCGCCTTCAATCACGCCATTAAATAAATCTGGCGTGTTTAAATCAGCCTCTTTCAAAATCTTATTGATACGTAACGCCTCAGGGCGTTCGTGATAGACTGGGGTGCGAACTCGGGTAATCTGGCTCAACACTTTTAGCTCTGAATTGCAATTGTTGCAATAAAGAGTCACATCAATTGCCAACAGACCGACTTTCTCCGATGTTCTCACTCTTAAATTTTTGCTTCCGCAGTTGGTGCAGAAGTGATCGATATTTGCCATATGTTTTTTCCATTCCTTAAACATTACGCGGAATCAGCACATAAAAATGAGCTCTTAATTTCCCGTTTCCAATTTTGACCGCTTTTACAATCCCCTCTCGAATCCATCGGCGAATCGTATCAACGCTTTTGCCCTTCATTTGGGCGTATTCTTTCACGGTGTAAACCTCATAATTCTCATACGTCATTTTTAACCACCTCTTTCTTTCAGCCCTTCATCTACAAAAATCGGAATTCTGCCTTGCTGAATCATCTTGTCCACCGTGTGAACGTTGATGCCCGTTTGCCGTGCATATTCCTCTTTGGTGCAAACGGTGTATCCAACTGAATAATCAACGGCTGTTGCTCCATACCTCCCTCCGTTTTATGTTATATTCCCAATCCCTACCACTCAAAAAGGACTGATTATGTTTGATATTGAAACCGAACTTGGCTACAACCCCTATACTAAAAATCCCAGCGCCACACCGAATCGCCCATCGCCTCTCGCACAGCTTTATGCAGCGTGGCAACTTCCGCCTGAACTTGAATCAACTGCTTTCTTATCAATGCTCGCTTTAATTTCCGCAATGCAAGTGAGTCAGAATCCTGCTCATCGGTTAAAGTTAGCAACAAACCAATTTCATCAGCTATTTCCTCGAGTGAACGAAGCCCAGCGGTTTTTTGAACATAAGCTAAGGATTGCCCTAATCTATCTGCTGGAATCCAATCAACCATCAACCGCCCTGGAATTGCTGAAGACTTATCGCCAACTCCCACAGTTTGAGAGTTCTGAGATTGACCTAATCCGACGCTCTCAAATTCCATCGGATTGGTACAGTCGTTTTGAGCCTTATCTCTAGCTTTTACATATTTTTCTTGAACACGCAGAAAACCGTCATAACTGCCCACATCCATAGCTGCCCGCATTGCCGCGATTAAACCATCAATATCAAGCCCTGCCATCATAGGGCTTACTTTTTCCGCCTCACACATCTCCCCTCCCCAGGTTTATGTTATATTCCCAATCCCCATCACTTAAAAAAGGACTTAAAATGAGTACTGAAACCCAAAACCAAATCACTTTTTACCAACAATTAGCTGAGCATTACGCTCAACAACTGCTTGACTCTCAAGTAGAGATTGCTCGTATTCTTTCATCCGTTCCAGATAAAGGCACCACGCTTTATCACTACCTTCAATTACTTCGCTTAAGGACTGAATCATCGCGTCAGTTGCTTTCAACGCTGCCAAATACACCTGATCATCTGCTAAATGATGCCCATCGTTATTACTCAACCCAACTGGCTCTGATTGAGCAGCTAGAAAAGGTATATTCGGACATTCTGCCCGATGAAGTGATTGAACTGACTGTGCCATCACCGACTGAGTAAAAAGCGATTGCAACTGATTACGTTGAGCATATAAACGGCAAAGTTGAACACTACAATCTGGCGAACCTGCTCCAAAACTAATCGCGCAATGCTCGATTAACTCACGCAACGCCTTGTTTAATGCATGGCGTTGTTTCTCTCTCTCACTCATCCCCATTTCTCCTCACATCCCTCAGCAATCTCACGCATCGTGATTTTGCCTTGCGTGGCATCTTCAATTCGTTTTGCTAATACAGCGGAAATTCCGCCTCCTTTGAGCCATTTGTTTACAGCGGTATGGCTCACTCCGCACACTTCTGCCAGCTTGTTTTGAGAGCCTAAGATCTCAATTGATTTGGCAATTGACTGGTTCAAAATACCTCCGATGTAACTAATGTTTTGCTTTTCGGTTTTGATTATAGAAACTTTAGTTTTGATTTGCAAGAAAAAATCGTAATTTTTTTTATGTTGAAAAGATGAAACTTTAGTTTTATTCTACGTAAAAATTAAAACTAGAGGTGCGAAATGATGAAGGAACTATCAGAAAGAGTACGTTTTGCAATGGAAGAGCATAACTTAAATGCAAATTCTTTAGCTAAATTGGTAGGTATCTCTCGCCCTGCAATGATTAAAATTTTGGATGGCGAAACTAAAGAGCCTAAAAAAATTCTTGAAATCGCTGATGCTTTGAATGTATCGCCAGAATGGCTAAAAACAGGCAAAGGCAATGCACCTGATTTCTCGGCGAATATAGAAGAAGAGGAAGAAGGCAAACATCAAGTTCGTATTGAAGTGTTGAATGTACATGCTTCTGCGGGTAATGGCGAATTTCTAACAGGCGACCTTGCAGGAGATATTCAAGCGGTCGAATTTGAAAGTGAATACTTCTACAACCTTTTCCAACGTGCCAGCGAGAAAGGCTTGGCGATTGTGAACGTGAAAGGCGACTCGATGGAGCCCACGCTAACAAGTGGCGATTTGCTATTTGTGGACACTACTCTCAACTGCTATCAAGGCGATGGGCTTTACGTGTTTAGCTTAGGCGAATCGCTCTATGTAAAAAGGTTACAGCGAGCTGGTCGTAAGCTGTTAGTCTTATCTGATAATAAATTCTACGAAAAATGGGAAGTTGACGCCTCGAATGAATATGAATTTTTCATCCACGGCAAAGTAGAGTTTTTGCAAGGGAAGATTAGACGGGTGGGGTGAGGGGAAACATTTTAAATAACATTATAAATATAAGAAAGTAAGGGAAATAATCATGTTGAATTGGAATGATATAAAGCAATTTTTAGCTAATCCAATGTTAATACAAAAAGAAAAAGCTTATTTAGAATGTAAAGCTGCAGCCAATAGTTTGCCTAAGGACTTTTGGAAATCGTTTAGTGCATTTTCTAATACACAAGGTGGTTTTATATTGCTAGGTGTGAGTGAAAAAGACGATACCTTTCAAATTACAGGTGTAAAAGATGTTCGCAAAGTGGTTGATGATTTATTTTCACAAGCTCGTGGTGGGCAAAAAATCAGTTACCACGTTTTAAATAACGATAATGTTATTCATGATGATGGTATTTTCTTAGAAAAGAATGTGATTGCGGTTTATGTACAAAAAGCCGAAAACCATCATATTCCTGTACACTTAAATGGCGATATTACCAATGCTTATATTCGGTTAAATACAGGAGATCATAAACTCTCTTCAGAAGAGTTAAAAAACTTTCTTTCTAGTTACACTAAAATTAATGAAGACAGCAAGATTATTCCTAATACCTCGCTTGCGGAACTACACTTGCCTACTTTAGAGAAATTTCGTCAATATCTCAAAAATACGAATTCTACAAACCCTTTATTAGCATTAGATGACCTTTCATTATTAAAACGTATCAACGCCTATCAAGTTGATGTGCATACAAAATTGGAAGGGGTAACCTATGCAGGACTATTAATGTTTGGGCAATTACACATTATTCGCTCTGTTTTGCCACACTATTTTTTAGAATACAAATCAAAGGAAACTGAACAACGCTATGATGACCGTGTTACTTGTGATGATTTAGAAGAAGGAAACTTATTTGAATTTTATTTAAAAGTCGCCCCCAAATTATCTGACCTTGCTAAAAATAAGCATTTTGCATTAAATCATCTCACTAGAACGGAAGACAATTTAATTACTTATGCACTTCGAGAAGCTTTCATTAACACCCTTACTCATTCTGATTATTTTAATGATCGCGTTGCGATAAAAATCTCACGGTCTTCTAACTCTCTCATTTTTGAGAATCCTGGTGTTATGTTAGTGAGTGTTACCGATGCACAAAGTGGCGTAAAATCAGAATGCCGAAATGCTATCTTGCATAATATGTTTAGACGTATTGGTTTGTGTGAGCGAGAAGGAAAAGGTATTGAAACTATCTTTTCAAATTATAGAAAAGAATTACTTACCGCTCCATTACTAAGTACAGATTCAGAAAAAACAAGTTTAACTCTAACTTTACAAGATAGTGCTATTATTCAAGCGAATCAACAATTACAAAATAAATTGGGCAAATCTTACCCAAATTTAAAAAATGAACTCTATAAAAAAATCTTGCTATTAACTGCTTTGAATGATGGCTGGGTAAATCATTCAACTTTATTTGAACAATTAGAAAAAGACCATCATAGTCGAGATATTACCCTTGCTCTACAAGCATTAGAAAAAAAAGGAATGCTGTTAGGAAGAGGAGAAAGAAGAGAAAAATTCTACTTGTTGCCTTGGGTTAGCGAGGTGGATGTGGCTGAAATATACGGAAAGCGGAAAGAGGTGATGTTCCCACTAGAGTTATCTATATCAGAAAAAGATCTTGTAAAGTCTGAAGAAGCTAACTTACAAGCTAACTTACAAGCTAACTTACAAGCTAACTTACAAGCTACTCAGCCTGAACAGGCAAAACTTGTCTATTATGAATTTGATTTAGATGAAAAAGGACGAATTATCAAAGATGGGAAAGTCATTATCAATGAACTTTCAATGCTAAATCTTGATTATTTGAAAACGCTAAAAGCACAGATACCACAACGATTTATAGAGTTAAAGAAAAAAAATGCTAGACAATTAAAAGGTTTGGTTCTCTCTCTATGTGAAGATCAATTCGTTTCAAAACGAGCTTTAGCGGAATTATTAGGAATGAACGATTCTGCTCTACGTCTCCATTTAAAACAATTCGTAGAAGAAGGATTATTAGAACTTGCGTTCCCTCAACAGCCAACCCATAAAGATCAATCGTATCGTTTAGTTAAGCTACAAAATTAGCAGAACAGCCCTCCTACGAGGGCTAGTGGTTAAAATAAAAACCTACGACATCGACTGACTTTGTGGAAAGAATAATTCAACTCATTGAATTCATCACTAAATCAACTGGTTGAGTCTAGCTTCAAGTTGTTTTCGATGTTTTCTTTTTAAATAAAACAATAAAAGGCTAAAACCTAAGCAAACCACCCAGCCCCAACTAGGGATGGAATAACCGAAACAATAAACACTGAGCATAGAGCTTAAAAGACAACTGTCGATTGATTCATACATATAATAACCGTGATAATGCTCAACCGCTTTTAACGCATTAAGTTTATTTATATTCATAACCATTCCTCTTAATAATTTGGTTATGCCGAGTGTAAACCTTTTCAGGCAGAAAAATGAGTGGTGGAAAATGTGGGAGCGAGGGTAACAATCAACCGTATAAAAGGAAATAATATAGAAATGGAACTCGACAGAATATTGCAATATGGCGTGTTGCGATTATTACAAATTGCCTACCCGCAAGGCTTATCCGATGATGAGCTTTATTGGTTTTATGTGGAAGAACAAACTGACCAACCGCAAACGTGGGAAGATATCGAGATGTTCTTGCAACAACCTAAAGACAAAGTGGCAAACCGTCATTTACGCGGCAATCTCAGCTATTTGCAAGAACACGATTTAATTCGACCGCTTAACGGCAAATATCAAATTACAGCAAGAGGCATTGACCTTATCGCCAATGACGGTGGCTTATCCGCTATTTTGCACACCCAGAAAGTGATACTGGATGAAAAGGGGCTATTGCCACTGGTGCAAGCATTATCTCAATCTGATAAACAGAAAGTCCAAGAGCTCCTTCTTGCCATACCAATTGACGTGTTAAAAGCGAAGCTGTTGGCAATGCTAGCTTAAGTTGCTCAAGCTCATCAGGTTCAATATTGCGAAAACCTTTTCTTGACGCATAACGCCCATCGCCAATCGGAAAATAAAGACTTTTTTCAAAATAAAAGCCGGCAATGTCGGTGGGTAGTTCCAAAATATTGCTTCTACCAACGCGAATTAAACGCCCGATTAAATGTGTTGCTTGCATAATGCCTCCGTGGATAATTGACTTCACCAGAGCTTGACGCTCTCTGAATTGCGATTAACTGATTTTGCGGTTGCGTTTATTGAAACTGTCTCCGACTGAACAGGTTTTGATTCCACAGATTTGGTTATCTGCTCTGAATTAGCTGCTCGTTCAGCTAATACGTCTTGGATAGTTTGAAATCCTTTTACATAGATTTCGTCATAGAAATCGTACAAATAATGTGAAATATCGTTCTGCAGTGTATCCATAACCATTCCTCTTAATAATTGGGTAATGGCGAGTGTAAACCTTCTCAGGCAGAAAAATGATCAGTGGGAAATGTGGGGATAGATATAACAAAGCTATATCAAAATTTGAGCATAAAGCTTGCGTGAATAGGAGACAATATGGATATTGACTATAAATTACAGGCTATCGTATTAAACGCACTCAAAAAGTGTTACCCCAACGGAGAAATAAAAGAATGGCTATATTGGTTTTGCGTAGAAGGAAAAAATTTCCCGACAAAAACTTATGATGAAATCAATTACCTATACACAAAACCGAAAGATAAGGAAACGTGGTTACATTTTAAAAATAACATTCTCTATTTAACCGAACACGGCTTAATTGAAAAGGCTGTTACAACAAATGGTGCGGTAGCCGTTAAAGCCACCGCTGCAGGCATTGATTTTATTTCAGAGGATGGAGGATTGACGGCTGTGCTTAATCGCCAAACCGTCGTGCTTGATGAGCAAACCATTAAACAGATTGCATCTGTGTTAGCCCAACTCGATAAACCAACACTTCAGGCGTTTTTGTCTCAGTTACCAAGTCAGCTTTCAGGGTCGTTAATTCAGGCACTTTTTTCTTAAATCCGCCTAACTCTTGCCAATTTGCCCAAGTGTTGTCTTTAACTTGCATAAACCAACGCTTTTCATAAATAAAATTGGCTGGTGGGAGTTCGCCCACCTTAGCAAAAGTAAGTGTGCGTAAACCGCCTGTCTCAAAAATAGTGAAAATCGCTTGCATAATCATCCCCTTTTAATAATTTGGTTATGGCGAGTGTAAACCTTCTCAGGCAGAAAAATGATCAGTGGGAAATGTGGAAATAAGGGTAACAATCAACCGTATAAAGGGAATCTATGGGCGTTCGTAAAGACAACTCTAAAAATGGCAAATGGTTAGTAGAATTCTACAAAGACGGTAAACGCATTCGCCGTTGGTTTGACACCAAAGCGGAAGCAACTCGTTTTTTTAATGCCTCAAAAAATCCGCTTGTTGAGATTGAACCACGTCCTAGCCGTGTAAATTCTCGTCCTTTGCTGGATTTGGTTGAGGATTGGTATCAATTACACGGGCGAGGCATTAAAAGCGGTGAGCATGTTTTTAAATCGCTTAAGCGTATGACTGCCGATTTAGGCAATCCAACTGCAAGCAAAGTTTCTCCGCTCTTGTTGGCTGAATATCGTAGCAATCGGCTTGCAGGTAAAATCGGGCGTTTCGCTGGCGTTTCCGCTAAATCAAAATCTATTAACACGGATCTGTCTCACCTTCGGGCAATGTTTAATACATTGATGAAGCTAGGTAAATTTGAGGGCGACAATCCTGTTTCAGCTTTAACAAAATTGCGTGAGCCCGAACCAGAAATTTTCTTTTTACGTAGTGAGCAGATTGCACCGCTTTTGCGTGAAATTGATACGTTAGATTATGATGCTGGTGTGATGGCTCGAATTTGTTTAGCAACAGGGGCTCGGTGGGGCGAAGTAGAAAATCTGCAAGCCTCCCAGATTGTGCCTTTTAAGCTAACATTTACGAACACGAAAAACAAAAAAAACAGAACAGTGCCAATCAGTCAAGAACTGTTTGAAATGATTCCGAAACGCTCGGGCAAGGTGTTTAATCCGCCTTATATTATTCGCAGTAATCTGCATAAAGTTATTGAAGGCAGCGGAATTCGTTTTCCTAAAGGGCGTGCCACTCACGTTTTTCGCCACACTTTTGCTAGTCACTTTATGATGAACGGAGGAAATATTTTAGTCTTACGGGATATTCTCGGGCATTCTGACATTCAGATGACAATGCGTTACGCCCATTTTGCCCCCTCTTACTTAGAAACCGCCGTGACGTTAAATCCACTTTCTAATCTTAAATAATTACACCTCTTTAGTGGCTGTTTAGTGGCTGTTTAAATTTGCTATATTCCTTTGCGTGCATCTATATACATTTGTAAGCATTTGTTTTTATTTAAGTTATTGTTTTTATTATATTAAAAAGATAGTTATGGACTACCTCAAAACCAAAGCCCCATTCTGGAAGCGTGAAACTACCAATCACGGCGAACGCTGGATTGAAGGGCGTGAAAGCGACCAACAAGCGGCTGGAAAGTGGCTGTAATTTGCAAATAATGTATATGGTAAGGAACATATCTTAAGAAAAGATACACCTTATTATCGTTTAATTAGCTTCCCCTTCTATACCAAAGAACAATCTGATTTTACTCATCATTTTGTTCTTTGGTATAGAAGGGGAAG
>QWCZ01000477.1_pt1 | contig 19615 bp, 15 predicted proteins | sample 1972651 | NCBI WGS metagenome assembly QWCZ01 (sample SAMN09866695, study PRJNA288562) | Human oral metagenome isolate pre1_saliva, whole genome shotgun sequencing... | isolation source: mouth | host: Homo sapiens | place: USA: California
ACCTCGTAGAAACTCGCTGTCTATCCCGCAAATCCCTCGGCTCTCTGAAACAAATACCTTAAACCGTCCTACTAGCTCTGTAATCCCGACCCCAAACACTGCCTTGCTCTCATCTATTAGCTTAAACTCGTTATACTCCTCTGCCTCGGCTTCCTCTAAGCCCTCTTCCTCGCTCTCATCCTCGTAAACTTTATCCGACTCTACCTCATGCTCTATCTCTGCCGACCTAAAGTTATCTGGATTTACCGCTATCCCCTTATCTACCATAAACCGCTTTAACTGCTCGGTCGGGATATTCTTCTTCGCTTCCGCTATCTCGTCTTTCGTATACCCGTTTGCCTCTGTATACTTCTCCGCTACCTCTTCGTTTACTCCATAGTCAAACTGCAAAGACAACAAGTTTCCGATGACAGGGTGTATCGGCTTTCCCCAATTCCCCTTGTCTAATACATACTTCGTTATCTTCCGTACTCTAAAGTCTACTACCCGCTCGTTAAAGTAGCTTAATACCTCTTCTGGACTCTCCGATACACTATCCTCGCCTCTAAATATCGGCATATCTTTGGATTCCTCTATATACTCGTTCGCTAGGTCTGGATGTATCTCTGCCATCTTTCCCTTCGCGTCTTTCCAAGATAACCCTACTCCAGCTCCTACATATAACGGCGGGAATCCGTCTAGCTTTAACTCCATATTCTGCACTACATCCGCTAATACACGCTTCGGATTTAATTCCTTTACATTACACTCCATCAACTGCTCATCATGTATCATATTCACGATAAACAACTTCCCCATTAGCCCGTTCCTACGGATATAGCTGAAATTCCGAGCGACCGAAATCTTGAATATATCTGCCGCCGTTCCCTGTATCACCGCATTTCCTGCCTGCCTTAGCGCAGAAGCCTTCGCCTTACTGCTTACATTTCCGTCCTTATCCTTAAACGAATAATAGCGTCTCCTGTGCCACTTCGTCTCCGTATACCCGTAAACCTCGGCAGACTCCTTGACATTTGTAAAAAACTTTCTGACATTCGGCTGGTCTCTGAAATATAACTCGTACTTCTCTTTCGCCGCCTCGATATTCTCCTTTGTAGCCGTTCCAAAAAGCCTTATCGTTAAAGAAGTGATTCCCATGCCGTAGGGTATACCGAAATTAAATCCCTTCGCCTCGCCTCTCTGCTTCGGCGTAACCGAGGCGTAGTCTACCCCGTACATTAAACTCGCCATAGTCGTGTGATAGTCCATGTCTGGGTCTATAAACTTCTTCTTTAACGACTCCTCCCCCGCTAAAGCGACTAGCGTTCGATACTCTATCTGCGAAAAGTCTGCGTCAAACATTACACAATCTTTCCTCGGCTCGATTATCGCCGTAATCGACTTCGGAAACTGCTGTGCGTTCGGGCTACTGCAACTCATTCGACCTGTCGCCGTACTTATCTGACCGAAATGCGAGAAAATAAACCCGCTAGGATACATAAACTCCTGCAATCGCCCGAAAAACTTCGTTAGAAGCGTATCCACGCCTTTCCACTCTTGATAAACCCGAACTATCTCCCCGTTCTTGCCCGCTTGCTTACTTAACCCCGCAAGCGCTGTCTTACTTACCGACTTCTTCTCCCCCATCGGCATTTTAAGCACATCGTAAAACAGCTCCGCAACCTTTATCGGAGAAGTCAAGTTTAAGGCGTTCTCGCCCTCTTCCATCACTGCTACCGCCTCGGGCAATATACCCATCTTCGCCGCTCTATCACTAGCCCCCGCTAAAGAAGCAAACACTGCTTCCTCTTTCTCGGTCGAATACCCTACCATCTGCCGTATCTTATGCTCAAGCTCTGCTTTCTGCACTAAATACTTGTCCCGCGTAGCGTCTATCTTCTCTTCGTTAATACGATAGCCGTAAAACTCCATATACGCGATAGCTAGGCTTACAAGCACCTCTACATAGTAGATATACTCAAGCAACTTGAACTTACTAAGAAGCGCACTCTTATATCTGATAAACAACTGTAGCGTAAAATCTCCGTCTGCTGGCGCATACGCTGTTGACCCCGCTAAATCCATATACGAGAAGTCAATCCCTAATTCCTTCTTCTTAGTCTTTGTCGTACTATACGCATTCGGGTCGAAAAAGTCTGTAAGCTCAAGCTGGTCTACTCCAAACTCACGCTTTACCAAGTACTTTAATGCAGAACTCTCTCCTCGGTTGCTAGTCGTAGAACGGAACTTGTAAACAAGCTGATGCAATATCATGCTATCTTCGCGGAAGTTTATGTCTATACTATATAGATAAGCTACCTTCGCATCGAATGTCCCGTTATGCCCGACTAAATACCCTTTCTCCAGTATATCCCTGTTTCGCTCCATTAAGATAACATCGCAACTGAAATCCTCTACCCGAGTCTTTCGGATATACCCCGCCATGTCATCATCCCGACTACGAAACCTTCCTACCGTGTAGTCTGCCTTTATCTTCTCCGCTGTCTGCTTCGTCAAAGGGTCGTTTGTGTCGGAATACAAGTTATGAAACTTCCTATTCCCTGCGGGAAAATAATAACTCACATTTGGCTCTAGGCAGTAAATAAACCCGACTAGCTTATCTACACCCTTCTGCTTTGACTTCCCTACGCCCTCGTTATACCGCTTAAGCTCCTCTGCCCGCTCCGAACCGATACGCCCAAACATATTTATCTTCAAGCCTGTCGTCTCCGTATCAAACGCTATCGGTGTGTTCGGGTTTGTCCGTATCTTCTCCTCAATACGGCTAAACAGCTCCTCTGCTTCCTGCTCGTCCGTTACAACCTTATACCGCTTATCCTTTAGCCAACTTATGTCCTTAAATAAGCCTATCTCCTCAAGCGGACGCACATATATACTACTCGCGTCAAAACTTGCATCACTCGTCTCTTTCGCTAACTTTACATACGGCAAACTAAGTCCACTCGGCGCAGAACTCGCTAAACTTAAGTCAAGCGTAAAGTTGCGGGACGCTATATACGCCCCGCATAAACCACTGTTAAACCGCCGTATCGAAAAATCTACCCCAGCCCTCTGAAAACTATGCTCCACACACGCGCCTAGCTGAAACGGCACAGGGACTCCGTTACTTGACTTACAACCGCCTATCCCGCGCTTCAAAGTCTTATAAACCTCTTTCGCCATCGGACTTCCCGCTAAATACTCATCCCTAAGACCCTCCAGCTTATACGCGGATATTATCTTCCCGCTAAACCCGATTATAACCTCGGAATACTGCTTATCTATGCACGCTATAACGCTATAAGTCTGATTATCCGTATATGTCCCCGTTGTCCAAAGCATATCTTCCCTCTAGGCTTAGATTAAGCCTTTCTTCTTTAGCTCTGACTTTAGTTTGGCTATCTCTGCCTCTAACGCCAGTTCCCTTGCACTCGGTTTCTCGTCATTTCCCGTATCTTCGCTTCCATTAGCTACCTTTGTCCGATTCTTAGCTTTGCCCTTTGTTAGCTCTGCCTTTATCGACTCCGACAGCTTACCCGAAAACTCAACCATCAAATCACTTGTAAGTCCATTTCCATTCCACGCCCTTGACTTCCTCGAACTCGCAGAACTACCTAGCTCCAAATCCTGTGTGTCACTTCCAAATAGCCGCTCTCTAAGCTCTAGGGCAAGTGCCTTATTAAACTTACCTGTCGGAGAACTTATCATCCCGCAAATCTCATTAAGCGCCTTCCTCTTCTCTGGTGCCGATGTCAGCTTGCTGTACCCAGCAAGAGAAAGTATTTTATCAGTCGCCTCTTTTCTTGTGTCATATCCTATGTGACTGAGATAACCTCGATTACAAACAGTCTCGTTTAACTCTCTCTGAATTCCTGCTTCTAACAACTCTGACCTAAGCGTAGCAAGTGTACCGATTAGCTTACCATCCTGCCGATAAACCTTAGTCTGAAACTCCCTGCGCACCCAGTCACCTTCCATACCTTCCGACGCAGTAGAGTTAGATAAGATACTACGCCCAGACTCTTTCATATATTCTAGTATGTGCGTATAGTACAACCTATCAGAGATTGCATAGGCGATAATAAACTGCATATACGGGAGAGACTTTCTTTCTATAACAATCTTTGAAAGCTTGCTCATCCCAGCAAAGACACTACAGCCAAAAGCAGGAAAACCCCCACTAACCGATACTGTATCTATGTTAGTTCCGCTAAATACACCATCTCCTATAGCTTTCACTGACTTTGGAATTATAACTTCACCACAAAGCGTACTATCCTTAAAGGCGTAGTCATCAATCACCCGCAAAGTTGATGGTAATTTAAGCCCCGTTGCCTTCACTCCTTGATATGCCCGCTTACATATAAACGACACACCGTTCGGGACTTCAATTTCTCCCTCTCCATTAACCCTGTCTACTTTAATTACTTCATTAGACAACTCCCCATAAAAACGATTTCTCGAAATCAAACCAAACTTCGGAATAAAGTTTACTGTATCCTTTGATAGAAGCTTGGAAGCACTTACTCTTCCGTCAGTCTTGTCAGTCTTACTCCTAAGCAAAGCCTCCATTAGAAGCGCCTCGACACCAATACCGCATGAATTCAAGTATTCCTTCACTTTTCTACTACTGTCCAAATTTGAAAGTATCTTTGTGGCTTGCAGATACTCATTAACTCCGATTCCATAGAGTTTCTTCTCTGAAAAACTTGCACTTCCTGTGATTATATCCTTACAAACACCAGCATCATGCAAGCTTCTTATTTCTTCTGTAGGAATGTCTCCAACAAGATAAGCCGCTTCATTACCCCCTCTTGGATACTGCGGAGTTAAAACGCTCTCTAGCGGGATGTTCCGATACTTTCTGTCTACAATTCCCTCTATCGCAGAATACTTCTTTACCTCTTTCCAAGTTTCTAAATGCCAATCCAAATTCCAGCCATCTTCAAGATTAAACACCGTTACATGCTTTAACTCACCACAATCTGCAAAAGCACCTGCGCCAATTATTGAAATATAAGGCAAGCAAAGCTCTGTTAAACAATTCCCAGAAAAAGCATGGTCTCCAATATAGTCAAGCTCACCCTTAAAAAGCACTGACTCTAAACCTATCCCAGAAAAGGCGTTTTCCGCAATTTTACCGCGATAACCGTGACTCATAGCTGGAATCACCAGAGTCTTAACCTTTCCTGCAAAACTTGAAAAACTTCTCCCGTCTCTACCTAAATATGAAACGCCTCTCGGAAGCTCAAGTGTCAACTTCTCCTTGATTGGCACGGACTTTATATCATCCCCCTGCCAGAGCCGCCTTTCGCTATACTCAAGCCCGAACCCGTATTTTGCATTTATAGCCTTGACCCACTCCTGCGCCTCTTCCTCATAAGACTCAATATAGCCCCCAAGCGAGCGCTCCCACTCATCAACCCAAGCACTTGGAAAATAATCAAACGACTCTAAATTTAATTCCGCGTTTAACATTGATACGCTGTCAAGCGTAGTAACTCCAAATTTCCCGAGTGTATCTGCCAGAGCCTCCTGAATACTGCCAGAGTTGTAATGACCCCAAGGTGCAAGTAAGAGATGATACCTCATGCTACTGTCTGTTGCTCTCCTACAACACACATCAATCTTGGACGGTGCTGTATAATGCTTACCTTTCAAAAAAATGAGCATAGGTACATAATCAATCACAGTAGTCATCCCACCGCAAATCGCCAGAGTAACTGTGTTCTTGCCTGCTACAATCCCGTCCTCTAGCGTTACACAATCTGCAATAACCTCTGCTGTGTAATCTTCTTTTAGCTTAAGCCCTACTATGTATTCACATAAAAGAACACTTGCACTGGGATTGTTAAGCAATTCCTCTGGAAAACTATAAAACTCGTTTTAATTTCCAAACGCACGCGCTATCAGCGTCTTTTTAACAGTATCCCGCGCAACCAACCACAACCTAATCGCACTCATCCCTCTACCTCGCTCTCTCACAAACAAACTAAACCTTACTGCTCCTCTTCGTCTCTAGCCTTCAAAGCCTCTTCTGAACTTATTGGCTTAAACTCCGAAACACCCTCGGGTATATCCTCCGCTATCACATCCGACATTAGCCGCATACCGCCAAGCTCTAGCTTCGTCTGCTTTCCCTTCTGCATAAACTCGTCATAGTTTTCTACAAACTCTAACTTACAGAACTTGTGCGACTTCTCGTAATCCCTCGGAATACAAAGACCTACCGTGATTGTGAGCCGCTTCGTGCCTATCTGATATGGACGATACGCTTTCCGCATATACTCCTTAAAACTGCCCTTCTTCGGGTTTAATATCCATCCCGCTAAATTCTGATTGTCCGTAACCAGTAATACCGCGACTACCCCAGCGTTTAACAGATGCGACTGCCACTTATATATACTGTCTAATGCAAACCTGTAGGCTTGTATCGCTGTGATATGCTGATGGTCTTTCCATAAATCCTCCATACATACCCGCTTGATTACTGGCTCTGTCCCGTCATAGTCGTTATACAAAGCACAGGAGAAGATTCCATACCCCTCCCCCCTCGGTCGCCTAAACGAAAAGTGACAATAAACTACTTTGTTGCCTTCCATACTTCCTCCCCTCTTAACCTTTCGCGTCTATACAAGTGATTAACGGATGCGCCTCAAACTTTCTTCCAAACAGCTCTACGCATACGCCCTCCGACAAAACCTCTAGCACTTCTTTCTTTGTCGCTTCCTCTTTGCAAATCAGCGTAAAACCTCTGTTATAAAGCCCTGCAAGCGATAAGTCCTTACACCTGTCGATAAACCTCTCCAGAACCTCGTTAAGTATCCTCTGCATCGTCTTGTTTCCGTCATGCACTGCTACTTCGTCATATGTCTTTGCCGCTATCTTATCCCCGTAATACCCGACAATGACCCCGCCATGCACTCTATGATACAAGCTGTCCCCTATCGCTGTCTTTCGGATTTTATTAAACGACACCTCTTCTAAAACCCTGTCCAGTAGCGATATGTCCGTGCTATACGCCATACTCGACTTCCCGCAAAGAAACTCCTCCATAAAGTCATGCGGATAGCCTAAATCCTTATGCGCTATGCTAAACAACATGCACTTCACAAGATGCGTATAATCGACCCTTATCATCTTATATCCCGACATATCCAGCACATCTGTTGTCTCAAAGCTAAACATATCTACTTTTCTTAGACTTATCGGACGCGATACTACAAGGGAATCGACCGCGTTATACTCGATACGGATTAAACCCTGCTTATTCTTTAGCTTCTGATAAACCGCCTCTATCTCACAAAGATAGTCACAGAGCGCCTTCGCGTTCTGCTCGTGCAATCTCTCTGCCGCCTCCCCCGCTACCCTTGGCGGCTTCTCCGTTATCCGAACTACCTCACTGTCTATCGCGTCACTGTCCACCCGCGTCTCAAACTTCCGTTGCTTTAGCCTAGTCACAAGCCTATCTGTGACCTCGCCTCGCGTATGCTTTATCTCAATCATGCCCGACCCTCCGCAGAAAATTTCTATAAGAAAATTATACAACACGGAAGTCTTGTGTACCAGCTTGTTTTCTAACTATATGCCTATTATTCCCTAAAATAAAAGCGCACCAGCTGGTGCGCTCTACCTCATAAACTTAGTCACTTGCAGAGCATCTTGTCTATCTCCTCGCCGCAATACAGGTACCTCCGCAAAACCTCTGCAATACACTCGTTCGCGTCTTGATAACTTTCTCCGCAAATCGAAATGTTACGAAGCACCTCTAGCGCCTCGGGCTTACTCCTAAGCTCCTCCTCAATCTCCCTCGGGCTGTCTATCCCAAGCAAACTGCACTCAACCGCAAACTGTGCGTCATTTATCTGATACCCCGTCTTTACCGCTACATAGCAAAAACAAAGCAAATCTACCCCGCTCTCACTATACCTATCTGACGCAAGCATCTCTACCGCAGAAACCAGCTCATTATCTTCTACTAGGCTTAATGCCTGCTCTGACCGACTGTCGGGAATCAAGTCGAAAATGTCTGTTGTCTCCCCAGAATCGTTTATTAACTCGGATGAAACAAACCGCTCCGCTTCCCGCTTCTTCTTCGTAGCGTGCCTCCGTATCACATTCTTTAAGCCCTTATAAACAAAGGACTTTAACGGATTCTCAAGATTACACACGGGATACTCGCTTATATCCCGCGCTTTCGCAAAATAATCTACCGCTTCACAGTAAACTTCTTGATACTCTGGACTCTCGGGGTGAATCCTAAGATGACTACAGAGATACCGACCATACTCCCCACAAGCGCCTACTATACGGTCTGATTGCTCAAGCGCTTTCTCCTGCGCTCGCTTTTCCTCGTCTATAAACTCTTGCACGGCGGCTTTCCCAAAGTCAAAGTGGCTACTTCCGCAAAGGATGTTATCTTCGTCATAGAGTCTACAATCGTACAAATATCCGCGCTTCTTTTGCTCTATCGCTGATATTTCTGCGTCTAACTCGTCAAGCTTACTGTCAAGCAACCTAGCCATATATACGATACCTCCGAAGTATAGCCCTGCCCCGTATTTATCCCCTTATATAATCATCCCCTACGCCTTAAGCGCTCTCGTTAATTTGCTGTCATCCTTTGCGGTCGTCTTAACTATATCCTCAAACGCTTCCGCAAACGCTTCCCCAAAACTGTTAAACATCTCCGAAACCCCGCTACTCACCAGAAAACTCGCGTTCGCTTTGTAGTAGTCCAGATTCCGTAAAATCCTACTGATTAAGCCGTTACTCATCTCGTCAAAGCTTAAAACATACGCTAGCTCCTCTTCAAACGACTCCTCTGCCTCGACTGCCTCCAGATTATCGTATGTCGATAAATTCATATATGCTAGCTGATAGTCTGTCATACCACTTTCCTCGGCATCCTCTGCCCCACAGGAAGGTATCTCGACTTGCATATAAACCTCTTTGCCGTTTGCCTTCTTACGAACCCACGCCCCCGTGCTTGCTCGTCTATACGCTGGAAACATCGCATACTTCTTGATTTTCCCGTAGATATACTGCTCTATCTGCATATACCCGCACTCTACAGCAGTTACCCACTCACCCAGCCACTCCGCACGGCACACCGAAATCGTTACATCTACAATCAAATCCTCCGCCTTCGCAGGGTCGATACCTTGACCCCTCGCGTAGCTCACCAGCTTATTGTAATTCTTCGCGATATACGCACTCGCCTCGTGCGTACTCTCTGGCTCAAACAGCTTTGCCGACATACACCATCTGCGAAAATTCGTCATCCCGATTTCCTCCACTGCTTATGAAGAAGCAGACAAAACAGCCGTCCCCGACTTACCTTTAGGACTTCGTAATATTTTCTTTAGATATATTAGCTGTTTCTGCTCCCTTTGTCAACCTACTATCCTAGGATAATTGCATAAGAATAAGCCGTTAATAAATACCTTTTAGTCAACCTTTTCTTAAGATTTGATTTTTCTCGAAAGTATAACACTAAATCCTGTATACAGCTCACCACTTTAGTTTCCCGTCTACCATGTTCCCTATCAAGTGCTGTTTTACCTTTCTCTCCCGCTTCACAGGACTTGGCTTTGGCATCCCTGTAAATAAACTCTCCCCAGACGGCTTCTCTACATAAGGACGATTGAGCAAAATGTCCCTATCTATCACGATGTTTCTAATACAACAGCACTTTCCACCGTTCCTACACTCCATCCTAGCAGTCGGAGTCGTGTTACTCTTGCTGTCGTGATTTACTAGAATCTCCCGTGCTACGATTGCAGGAATGCAAGCATTATTGTTATATGCCGATAACGGACTCTTGCAAACCCCGACTTTCTCGGCTTCGCACCCCGTAACACGCTGAATACTAGCTCTCATACTGTTAAACGAGACTGTAAACAGCGTATTGCTGTTGTCCTTTATCATAATCCTGTCATATGCTACACCGCTATTTACGACTTCCTGTAATAACGCCTTACTCTCTTCGCTTATGTCGGATTTCTCTACATCCGAATCGTCTATCGGAATATAAAGCATTACCGCAAGGTTTGGTATCTTGCTACTTAGCCTCGCTATATCTTCTTGGCACTTCTCATATAGCGTTACCTCGGCTAATGGAGTCGCTGTCTTAAACTTCTCGCACATCGAAAGAATATACTCGTCACACCCCTCGTCAAACCGCTTAAAACGATACCTTATAAACGGAATGTCTGTAAGAAAGACCTCATACCCCCCAACAACCACTTTCTTCTTCTTCGTATCTACCGTGAAAATCCCAGTCAAAACTAAATTCGCAACTACCCGCGTCATCTTATCTCTCCTTACCGAATCGTAAGCAAACTGGCGTCCACCAGAACTCCGTCCCGATAAACAGCTACATCTTTCGGAAGCTCCGCTAACTCAAATGCCTTATCACATATCATACCGCTCTCGATAAGGCACTCGCGCTCCCTTTCCCCTAAACCTTTTAACCCCCGCACCGCGTACATCTCTATCGTCCTGTCTCGCTTATCACTTACCAGAATCACAATCCCGCAATGCACCAGAATTAAAGACATTCTTCGCATGTATCCTATCTCCCCTTCCTTAAACCCGAAAGAATACCGTATTTAACGCAAATAACTCGCTATCCCCTACCGTGCTTATAAACCCAGAGTCATTAAAGAACCTCTCGTCCCCAAGCACGCTACGATGCATCATAGAAAACAACGCCTTCTCACACCTATCCTCAAGCCCTATCTTCCCCTGCCTCTTAGCCTCACTTAGTAATAGCCGCATATTAAGCCAATCCTCAAGTGATGCCATAGACGCTATCCGTGCCATACGCTTAAACACATATGCACTATATGTCTTTAGACGGCTGTCCTCTGGAAGCTTATCCTGCACTTCCGTTGCACTATATGCTACCGACACGGGCAAATCTCCGTTATTGATAAGTCTACGAAACGAAATAAAGATGTCTATCTTGTTTAACAGCGTATTTAGAAGCCTCTCCGCGCTCATACTCTGTATCAAGCTCCCGTAAATCCGATATATCTTCCTGCGCTTTATAACCTTTCCGCTTCCCATCGGATTTAACAAAGCATAAACAAAGTCATCTACTGCGTAATTCTCTGTCCCCTGCAATGCTTCAAGCACCTCTTCATACCCGATGCTCTTCCCAGAATACATTGTTATAATAGATGATAGGCAGTCACTATACTCGTTATAAGCGTTACTTAAGCGCAAAATAAATAGCTGTATGCCTCTCTCGTCTACTTTAACCCCGCCGTTACTTAGCTTCCCCTTGACTATCTCTGTTAATGACGCTCTATCTGGAAAGCTAAGTCGCACCGCACAAACGCTCGAACCCCTAGCTACCAGATTATTACGAAGAATTTCCCTATGCTTCCGAAAGTCCTTGACCGTTATAACCAGATACCCAGTCTCCTGCGGTGACTTCATATAAACACCAAGCCGCTCCCTCTGTTTATCCGTTAACTCTGAATACTCTACGCTACAATACCAGAAACCTCGCATCGGATAGCTACTCGTACTGTCCAGAAACTCGTCAAACCCTACACTGTTTCCACGAGAAACCTCTTTATCCGAAGTTACACCGAACTCCGACATTAAATCCAGAACTTGCTCTGCATTTACCTCTTCCCTCGGAATCGCAATGTCCCTAACTCTATCAATGACTATGTTATTAAAGAACGAGTGCTCCCCTAACAGGAATATCACGCGATTCTTATAAACTTCATCACCAAGTATCTCGCTAAATCTATAGACCATCTCCGTCTACTCCGTCTTAAATAGCTGTCTGGCTCACTTAAAGCCAGACAGCCACCCGCTACCCATTATCATGCCTCTGTTTGTTGCGCCTCTTTAGCCAAGGCTTGTGTTAAATACTTTCACACTTAAACCTGTCTCGTTATCGCTATACTCTGTATACTTACCCGCTTTCGTCTCTCCTGTCTTTACTGCCTTTAGACTGGAAAAGCCCTCCCCGCGTAGCAGTTTATAGTCTCCGTTTGCAAACATTGCTGTGTTATGCTCCCAAAGATACTTGATATATCCCTCTTTTCTCTTCTTAAAGAAAGCTAGCTTCTTCTTTAGATACTCTAATACCTCCGGTCTAGGCTCTTCAAAAGGACTTCCCTTTAGGCGCTCATACTCGTTTATCACTTCCCTAAACTCTGGCGTAATAAACTTCTCCGCTTTCCCGCTCGCTATCTGTGACGCGCTCGGCGCACTCTTAAACCCCGCTACCGAATACTCCACAGAAATGCTCTCCTTCGCGGGAATTACCGTAGTTAAAGCCTCCGTTGCCGTATATGCGCCTGTGCTTAAATTCACCCCAGCCGCTCCGATATAGTTCCTCTCTACCTCGGAATACTTCCGATACGGCGCGTAAAACCCCTCTTCCTGCTCGCCTGCTACCTCATAAACCCTTGCGTTCAGATACGAAATCGCCGCCTTTGTGCAAATCAAAGCCTTCGCCATGTTTGCTACATCCGACACACTTAGAATTTCCCGCTTAATCTTCTCCTGCGTGACAAGCGTAAGCTCCCCTGTATCTATCTGATACATACAGCTAAACTCGCTACCTAACGCACTCTCCATAGGCGTTGACTTGACGGGCGTTAGCGTAAGCACTCCCTTATAATACTCTGTAAACTTTGCTCCGCTCTCTTTCGGAAACGCCACGGAAAACTTTGGTATATTTATCTTTCCGTCTTTTAATATTACCCTACTTCTAAGCTTGTATGCGGGAACTTGCAACACCCGTCCCTCGTCCGCAACCTCTACCGTTACGACACCGTACTCCCGAAACATGATAGAAGCGTTTAGCTTATGCTCCGAATACTGCAGGGAAGAAGAACCTACCTCTCCGAGCTTTAACGAAGTAAACCCGCTTGCTGTAGTCTCCCGTATCTCTCCAATCGTAGGCTTCTCATCACTGTTAAACAACACGACTTTCCCGCCAAAATCGTTTACCTTTCGGAGCAGGTCTACGATACTTACTGCGTTACCCTTTACAGGAGCTTTCTCCTGTGCCTCTTTCTTTGCATTAATCGCTATCTCTCTAAGCTTAAGCACCGAGTTTCCGCTTAAACCCACCAGATGATACCCCTCATCGCCTTTACGAACCGCATACCCGTCAAGCCTAAACCAGCTCGCAAGCCTCCGCAAATCCGACATAGCTAAATTAAGCGTTACATCCAGATATGATACCCGATACCCCTTTAGCTCTCCGTTCTCCGTAATACGAGCTACAACACGCATCGTATTATCCACAAACTGTGTCGTGCCGGCTTTTCCAAGCCGAAGCATAGGCAAATCCTTTAGGCTAAACCCTGTCATAAGCCTAAACTTACCGCCCCTAAAGTCTATCTGACCCGCTAAAACTACTCCGTGCCGCCGAAGCGAATCAAGCGGTACTGCCTGTGTAGCCTTCCCATCTGTCACCATAAACCCGAGAAGATTTCCTGTCCCATTGACAACAACCCCAGTTGCCGACAGCCTAACTTTATCTGACATCTCTATACCTCCGTATTTCTAAACCCGTGCCAAAATTTCATACCCAATAAACGGGCTTTGGTACAGGAAAGCGTCTACCTCGGAAAATTTTAGACTCTTACAGTGCCTAAACCCAGCCAGAACCTCACATCCCTAGGGATGCCCCTGTGAGCCACCAGAGCGCCCAGAAACGAACGGAAGGGAGCTAGACTATAGAGACTGTCAACTGACACTCTAACACATCTTAAACGGGCGATTTGAGGGGCAGGGGACTAATTAAACCTCTCGTCCGAAGTGATGACAAATCGTTACCGTAAGCCCCTCAAGTGCAGTCGAATACACTTCCACCTTAGACCTACCCCCGAAAATCAACCCATCCGTACGACTTCCCTTACCGATAAACGAAAGATTCCACCCCTTAGAGTTCCGAAAACGCTGATACCTTTCATACTTTAAGTGCTGATGTGCTGTAGTCCAGATTAGCTTCTCTATGCAGGAAAGCTTCTCTCTAAGCTTTATAAGTTTATCCCTTAATTCGCCCGCACTTTTCTCAATAATCTCGTCCATTGCTAGTTCATAGTTTGACGGCACAGCTAAACTCTTTGGCAACCGAAACATAACCCCAGTCTGGCTACTCGGAAGCATCGCCTTTGTGCAAACAGACATTGTTACTAGGTCAATTTTTGCCTTATTAAGTCTCTGTTCCTCACCTGTAGAAAACCTAGCAACCTTTTTGTCCCCCGCAATCTCCGAATGTTCTCGCAACGCCTCACAGATTTCCCGCTGTAACCGCATTTCCTCTTCGAGCAAGAACCACATATGCATAGGATTAGGCGAGAAATTACGACCAATCAGCATACCATCAACAGAAAGACCGATAAAATGAGCATAATATCCAACAATCTCATTGAATGGATTTTCCTCATGATTAATCGGATTAAATAATACAAGCTCCTTATATCTTAACCTTAGCTTATTACATTCCGCTCTGCTTGGTATAAATACGGCTAAATTAGCGTGATTTACAACCCTTCCGTTTAACACTAATGGAACAGCACCTTTAACCGTAATCTCGTACTCTTTCGGAAGAACTTTATTTCCAACTCGCAGTCTAACAACTACATTTCGCTTAGTACCTAGATAAACAGCCATCTTACTAGTCGAATAATGAACTATAGGCTCTGCAACTTCCCACTCATCTACAGAAGCAATCTCTAATCTATCTGAAAGCACGGAACTATCAAAATCCCGCTTCAAGGCAAACTTACCGCCAATCTCTCTCACGAATTGTACAAAACCTGTAATGCTATAGTTTTCTTCCTTATCACAATAAGCAAATTCTGGCGAAACAGTGTCCAAAGAAACATACTCCTTCGGAATCGCAAACGGAAAGTTGCGAAGAAACAAACGATATTCCACCGAAATAGGAGGTTCAGAAGCAAACTGTTGTTTTGCAATTCTAAATTCACCTCTACTTGGAAGCCATTTCATTAACCTTCGCAATTCCCATATATTAACTTCACGAGTCACTCCTAGAACAGTTACTTGAAACTTGTTAAGGCTATACTCTACCCCATTCAATCCCTTATAAACAAGTTTCTTAATATCTTTAATCTCTGCTTCTCCCTCAATTACCTCCTTGCCTTTAATTAGGTAAGCCCTTTCAACAGTGTGATGCATCCCGTCATAAAGCTCAAGCTCACCGCTCTTATACGATATAAACTTATTTATCGTTGCGCGTCTTTCTTTCAAATCCTTGGCGTATATCAGCCTACGGGCAGTATTCCTAGTTGATGCACTAATCTTAAAATCTGCCTCCGTTCCCTCAATTACATAAGCAACCTCATCAAGATTCTCGTCAAACACTACTTCCCGTACACGAAACATCACTTGCCTCCTTACTCGGCTTTACTTCTTGATTTTTCAATAAACTCATCTATCTTCTGGCATACTTGCGCCTAGATTCTTAAACGGAGGTTACTTCCCATTTTCCCCTACTGCATTCTTTCTCGGTCTGCCACGCTTTCTGCCTTTACTCTTACGAGCTATCAACACCGCTCTATCCTCTGTCACAACCTCTCCGTTAATCAACAGCTTAAATCCGTCCTCTTTCGTCTCGTAAGCGTGCATATTGCGCTCTTCCCCTACATACTTTAAGCCCCATGACGGTGCATAAAAACTGTCGTATTTATCCGTGCATCCAGACGCAAAACGACTGTGTGCAATCAGCCAAAGCGTAAGCTCAATCTCTGAATATCTCTTTGAAAGCTCTTCATACCGAGCCTCAAGCTCTTTTAGACTTCCGCTCTTTACTGCTTCGGGAACAGGCACATTCTCTGTCTTACAGTCAAACCGAAGCCCGACACGACTCTTCTCGACATCGCCACTTACTTTAATATTACCCGACATCGTATCGACACCCACACCTCTAAGGCGCGACAACTCTGCGTCATTATCTCCTGTATACGGAATCGTAGGCTTTCTAGTAGGGCTTGCCTCACACATCTCCAACTTAACGGCTGTCATCTGCGTGAAAACTCTATGCTTCTCTGCACAAAGCTTCGCAACCGTAACCGCTCTAAGCTTACCGTAACTAGTCAGACCATTTGTCACCGCAATGCCGAAAAGTCCGATGCTATAAACATCACCACCTACCAGCTTACTGCCCTTGTCATTAACAGACTGAATCAACAAATACTTTCCGTATTTTTCTGTAAGCGCACGAATTGACTCCTTATTCGGGAAAATCACAAGCAGATTCTTTGCTACCAGCTCGCCATTCTTAACCAGCATAAGCTCACCGCTGATATTTAACGGATAAACTTTGTGACTGTCCGAAAATCTCACACTAACAGAACGCTTCGTCCTTAACGATAAAGTCATTCTGTCCAAAGCGCAAACAAGCTTCGGCTCTGCATACTCATATTCGGAAATTCCCTCTACAACAAGGCTATCTGATAATAACCCCTTGTTAAACTGACGCTTTACCACAATCTTTCCGTTCTGCTCCGCGATAAACTTAATAAACTCTCCGATACTTCCTGTATCTTCTATAAAACTAACTGTATTAGAGTCATAGGCTGGAATTGCGTCGTCATCCCCTATAACAATATTTTCCACCCCGCTATTCAAGGCATAATAAAATCCCCAGCCTCTATGTCCACGAATCACTTTCAAACCATTAGCAAGTGGCATCCAACGGCTAAGACGGAAAAGGTCTGCGGCATCGACATCAGTCACTTTCCCGCCAACCTCAATTCTATAGCCTAAATTATTAGACAGCCTCGGATTACTAAATGTGCCTGTTCTCTTTTTTAGCCGCCCAATAACCTTAATCTCCGCTTTAATCTCTCTGATACCCTCGGGAGTTGTCATATAAACATGCTCAACCACTCTCGTATAGCGAGAACCTGCTACAAGCGGAAATTCAAGCTTTCCAGACGCATAAGAGACAGATGGAATCACATCTTTGTAATTCTTAGCCAGTTCCTCAACATTAAGAACTCTCCGTGTCTCTTTACCAGACTCTCCCTCACCAAACTCCTGCATTGTGCCACTTACTACATAGGCAACCTCGTTTAAGCTCTCATCTAAAATTACTTCTCTAATAGCAAGCATTTCTTATCTTCTCCTTCAAAGAATATCGTCATCCAAAAGAACCGTAGACTTCGCTTTATAGTTTGAAATAAACAATTCCTCTCCCGCAAGCGCTGTCTCTACACTCTTCACCGCAATCGTATAAGTCATGCTATAAGGCTCAATATAAAATCCAGATTCCTTAAACAACCGCCTAACCTGTAAACTATCGTCATATGTGATTAGAAACTTACCTTTAATCTCTTTGCACACACGAAGAAAATCCTCATGCCGAAACCCAGCGTGCATACTACCTCGAAAACCGTACATCGGAGCTACCGTTTCCTGCGAAAAATAAGGCGGGTCTAGAAAAGTAAAGCTGTTATCGTTCGTATCCTTTAGGACATTCTCAAAACTCTCGTTATATATCTCGGCTCTCTGCAATAATTTGCTCACATCAAATATCTGTTGTGTTAAACCAAAATTAAACTTCTTTAACATCGGCGCACTAAAAGAAGCGCTGTCCCCTAAAGCACTAAACGAAATGTGATTTACGATATAAAACCGTGCCGCTCTCTCATAAAAAGACAAGCCCTCTATCGTCTCCCGTTCCCTAGCCCATGCCCAGAGTGTCCGACCGTCCTCGACCGCTGACTCTTCTTCCGCACTGGAAAGCAGTCTCTCCGTTAGCTCCCTCTGCTTCGGACAAAACCTCTCCATAAACCCGATTACTGTATCTACCAGCTTGCTCGGGTTCTCCTGTACACACTTCCATAGCGCGTATACTTCGTAATACAGGTCGTTTACCACGATTCTCTTACACTTTGCCGACTTTCTTGCATCCTGCAAAAACCGAATCGTAACAGCACCACTCCCAAAGAACGGCTCTCTCCAGTCCTCTATCCCGTCTGGAAGCCTGTCCATGATTAAATCCGCAACCCTGCTCTTACTCCCTGCATACCGTATGCAACTACTCACCTCTGCCATCACTCACTTAACTCCCGATAAACCTCTCGGATATACTCTAATGCCTCCGTAGCACTTACCAGATTGTCCTTTACGAGTCTCCCTGCGTCATCCAGACACTTATATAGCGTAACCCTAACCTCAAACGGCAAGTCGCTCTTTATTACCGCCTTGTCTATCTCCCCGTAGACCCTGCTAAACTTTAGAAGCTCTATATTACTTTGCTCATTTAGTCTGGCTACCTTATTCTTACTAGCTATCTTCGCTGTATTCTTGACGGGACTCTTAGCTACCTCTCCGTCTATAGCAAAAACCGATTCCAAGAAATCCAGTGAATCAGCCAGCGTTATCTTTTCCCCAGACTGCCCGCGAAACTCAATATCTAGGCTTACAATGTCCCCACCTTTACCGCAACCAAAGCAGTAAAAAGTGTTTGTGTCGGAATACCACCGAAATGACGGCGTATCCTCTCCGTGAAGCGGGCATTTAATGACAGGTCGCACCTCAAAGTCCACCGTATAATCAGAAAAATACCACGGCATCTCGGGAACTATTACCTTCTCCACATAGTCGGGAATCGGAATGCTCCTTACCCGCTCCCGCCTCTCATCAGACCGCCCCATAAACTTAGCCCCCGAGCGCTGTTTTAACCGTCATCGAAGTGATACCGTACTTAATCGCAAGACTTTTCGGACTTGCACCGCGCATAAATTCAGTCCGTATCATCTCATTGCGATACGCTATCACTCTGTCACGATGTATCACCCGCTTACACTCCTTCAGTGCAGTCAAAATTACCCCCATTTGCACAGGGCGACCCATCTTACTATAGGATTCCACTTGCGTATAAGCGTTTGCCACAAGCCTAAGTAGATTATTACTACGCTTAATAATCTCCTCCGCCTCTGTACGACCGACCTGTGATAAATACTCCCGATACAGTAAAAACTGTTTAATCTGCTTTATATCCTGCTCGCTCATATATTACCCCCATACCGTCAGCCCTCGAATCCGCTACGCAAGTTAAGCTGTGCCTTTAACACATACAGGCGCTTTACACGGGCATAAAGCTCTCTCACATCCGACAAGAGCGAACGCAAATCGTAAGCAAGCTCGGTCGCCTTCGCACTCACGATAGCATAAGCCTTCATTCCCTCATCGTCCTTTGCGTTTCGGCACACAATCGAACGGTCGGAACACATATAGCTAAAATCGCTAACTGCGCTCGAAATAAACCGCAAAGCCCCAATGTCCAGCGCAATATCCTTCGGAACGACCGAAAAGCACCGAGTCACAAGTTCCTTCACATCACAGTTTACAAACTCTCCGTACTTCCCGTACAGCTCACTGTAAACCCCCCTACTAAACTTGACAAAGCCCTCTGCCTCTTCGATACTCGCCGCATACTGCTCGACTCGCTTTGACACCGCAATGCTCGGGGTCTTAAGAAACTCCGCAAACTCCTGTCTCTCACGCTTCGTATACATCTTTACAACCTTCATCTCCAAATCTCCTTTAATTATTGCTAGAATCCCCAACGAACTTTCTAAATATTAGCATTTAATAGGACGCCTGCCAACAGATATTT
>QWCZ01000654.1_pt1 | contig 19607 bp, 18 predicted proteins | sample 1972651 | NCBI WGS metagenome assembly QWCZ01 (sample SAMN09866695, study PRJNA288562) | Human oral metagenome isolate pre1_saliva, whole genome shotgun sequencing... | isolation source: mouth | host: Homo sapiens | place: USA: California
CTGTCACATATGAAGAATAAAAGAAACTACTCAAGAATAATAGGATATAACAGAAGAAAAAATAACAGCTATAGAATGTTTTTAGGTAAAATAAGAAATAGGAAATAGAGCCTAAAAAAATTTATAGGCTCAAAAAATGAAAAAATTGAGCCTAAAAAATATAAATCAAAACAAAGAGGGATAAAAATGATATATTTAGATAATGCGGCAAGTACAAGACCAAGTGAAGAAGTCATAAAAGTAATGACTGATGCAATGAGGGAAAGTTATGGAAATCCTGATGCAATCCATGATTTTTCCCATGAAATATTTTTAAAAATAAAAAATGCGAGAAAAACAGTAGGAAATTTTTTAGGGGTAAATCCTGCAAGAGTGTACTTTACAGCGGGAGGTTCAGACGGAAATAATCTTGTTATTCAGGGAATTGTTGAAGCAAATTCAAGAACAAAGAAACATCTGATTACTACAAAAATAGAGCATCCGTCTGTTTATGATACATTCAAGTATTATGAAACAAAGGGATTTGAAGTTGATTTTCTTGATGTGGACAAGGAGGGTTTCATTAATCTGGAACAGCTGAAAAGTCTTCTAAGAGATGACACGTCTCTTGTTTCAATAGGAGCTGTAAACAGTGAAGTAGGCTCTATCCAGAATTTAAAGGAAATTGCTAAAATTATAAAGGGAAAAAGTAAGGAAATTTATTTTCACACTGATTTTGTACAGGGACTTGGATGTACAGAGATAAAATTTGATAAAATTCCTGTGGATGCAATCACTGTGAGCGGACATAAAATATGTGCACCAAAAGGAATTGGAGCAGTGTATGTTGCTGAAAATGTAAAAATTGCAAATGTTATTCATGGCTCAAATTCTGAAAATGGAATTGTAAAGAGAACTATGCCGACAGAATTGATACTGGGATTTGCAAAGGCTGTGGAAATACTGGATAAAAATTATAAGAAAGATATGGAATATCTCCAGAATCTTAAAATTGAATTTGCAAAAAAAATAGAGGAAAATATAGAAAATGTAAAAATTAATTCTATATTTGATATTGAAAAATCAAGTCCTAAAGTTCTTAATGTATCATTTAAAGGGACTAAAGGGGAAGTTCTTACACATTTTTTAGGAATGAACGGAATTTATGTTTCAACAGGGTCAGCATGTTCGTCTAAAAAAGGGAACAGCAGAATTCTTACAGTAATGGGATTAAAGCAGGATGAGCTTGACGGAGCGATAAGATTCAGTTTTTATTCAGGAAATACTTCGGAGGAAATAGATAAAACTGTGGAGGTTCTGAAAAAAAGTGTGGAACAGATAAGAAAAATGAGATAAAATATTAATAAAAAATAGATTAGATATAGAAAGGAATATGAGTATGAATTATACGGATAAATCCCTGCTGAATTCAGTAGGACTATCATACGGTGAACTATCCTTAAAGGGAAAAAATAGAGGTCAGTTTGAAAGAATGCTAAGAAACAGAATACATAAATCTTTAAATGGATTCAACCATGAATTGGTTGATGATTTGTCAAAGCTGTATGTAATATTGGATAATAACGACATGGATGAAGTTGTTGAAAAATTGAAAAAAATATTTGGAGTTGTAGGATTAAACCCTTCAGCAAGAGTAAACAGGGAAGATGAAGAAATCAAGGCAAAGGTACTGGAATTTGCAAATTATGCCTATGAACAGGGAGCGAGGACTTTTAAAATAGGAGTAAATAGAAGTAACAAAGGATTTGAGAAAAAATCTATGGATTATGCAAGGGAGCTGGGAGCCCATGTCCTTATAAACAGTCCATTTGAAAAGGTTCAGATGAAGGATCCTGATGTTCAGATAAATGTTGATATAAGAAAAGATGTATATGTGTATACCGAAAGAATTAAAACATATGGAGGATTACCAATCGGTTCTACAGGAAAAGGACTGGTACTGCTTTCGGGAGGAATTGACAGTCCGGTTGCTTCGTTTATGATGGCGAAAAGAGGAATGCGTATAAATTTTGTAACATTCCACAGTTTTCCATTTACAAGTAAGCAGGCTCTTGAAAAAATAAAGGAACTGACAGACATATTGTCAATTTATACAGGAAAAACAAGACTTTACTCAATGAATATACTGAAAATGCAGGAAGCAATAAATTCAAAGACTAAAAAGGAACTGGCTACAATACTTACAAGAAGGGTAATGATGAGGCTTGCTGAAAGATTAAGTGAAACAATGAATTATCATGCACTTATAACAGGTGAAAGCTTAGGGCAGGTTGCATCCCAGACAATGGGAGGCCTTACTTGTACAAATGCCTCAATGGAAAGAATCCCGGTATTTAGACCTCTTATAGGAATGGACAAAACTGAAATAATAGATATTGCAAAGGAAATAGGAACGTATGAAAAATCAATAGAACCATTTGAAGATTCATGTGTAATATTTGCACCAAAACATCCGGTTACAAATCCTAAGCTTGAAGATGTTCTGGCAGAAGAGGCAAAAATTGAAAATTATGATGAACTTATGGCAGAAATATTTGAAGAAAAAGAATTTTTCAATATGGGATAATGAATATAGAAATATAAAATATACTGATAATCCGGAGTATGTATTTAATCAGTAATCGCTGAAAGGAATGACTACAAAGTATGAAAATAAAACTCAGTATTTCAGACATATTATCAAAAATAAATAAGGAAAATTTGAAGAAAAGATTCAAGGAAGCGGCACAGATGATAAATCTAATATATCGCAATTACAGTGACGGAGAAACCCAGATGCTGTCAACTTCCCTGACTTATTTTTCAATGCTTGCCATTTTTCCAGTCATAGCTTTAATATTAGGTATATCAAAAGGATTTGGATTTGACAGGCTCTTTATCAGAAAAATTTTTGAAATAGTCCCCCAGAATGAAGGAATGGTAAGAACTGTTCTGGATGTTGCAAACAAGCTTCTAGTTTCCAGACTATATTGCCATTATATTTATAGGGCCTATATTCTTTATAGTGATTATAGCTACAAATTCATATGTAATAGAAAAAGCAGGGGAACTTTTCTTAGGGAAAACACTTGTAATAGGATTATTTATAAAAGTGGTAGGACCGTCATTTTACATTCTGCTGTTTACATTACTTTTTTATCTTATTCCAAATACGAATGTAAAATTAAAACCTGCATTTATTTCAGGAATAATAACGGCTCTGCTATGTTTCATCTTAAAGGAAGTATTTGTATTCCTGCAGTCATTTATAACAAAATATAACGCGATATATGGAAGTTTGGCGTTTATTCCGATTTTCCTTGTGTGGGTGCAGTATATATGGGTGACTATATTGCTGGGGGCACAGATAGCCTTTTCAATTCAGATCCCTACACACATATAGAACTGTCAAAAAGACTTGACATGGAAAGCCTGTTTGTGAAGGACATTCTTTCAGAACTTGAAAAAATAGGATTTATTAATGAAATTATGGCAGATAAAAATGGAGAAAGTGGATATCAGATTGCCTATGATCCGGAAGTATTTACTGTAAAAAACTTTATAGACAGGTTTGAAGGGAAAAACGAAGACAGATATGAAGATATTTTTGATAATCTTATAAATGAAGACAAGGAGCTTCTGGAAAAAATAAGAAAAAATCTTTTACTTGAAAATGACACTTTATTAAAAAATATATAGGGCAGGGAGAAAAATGGAAATATTAATTGTAGTAATGATAGCTGTAATGCTTATAATAACAGTACTCACACTGTACCAGCTTTTTAAGATAAGAAAACAGCAGCAATTGGAAATACTCTATCTGAAAGATGAAATAGAACAGATGCTGATAAAGGAATTTATATCAAGTACAGAAAAAAGTGTAAGTGAAAATGCAAGAAGGCTTGGTGAAATTGAAAAAACAACTACACTGAGTATGAAAAATAATTTATTGCAGGGGATAGGCGAAGTTAATAATGCATTGTCAGGAAATAACGAAAAACTGTTAATGAAGTTCAATGATTTTATTCAGAAAATTGGAGTTGTAATGAATGAAAATAATCAGGGGCTGACATCAAACATAAACAGATTCAAGGATGAATTTAAAAAGAGTGTAAATGAAGATTTTGAAGCATTGAACAGAAAAATAGAAGGAAGACTTGACCTTATGAATGCCAAAGTTGAAGAAAGGCTTGCAAAGGGATTTGAAGAAACAACAAAAACTTTTGGAAGTGTTCTTGAAAGATTGGGAAAAATTGATGAAGCACAGAAAAAGATAGAGTCCCTTTCAAGTAATGTTGTTTCACTTCAGGATATTCTTACAGATAAGAAAACTAGGGGAATATTTGGAGAAGTACAGCTTTATCAAATATTGGCATCAATTTTTGGGGAAAAAAATGACAGGGTATATGCAAAACAGTACAAACTCTCAAATAATACCCTTGTGGATGCAATTCTTTTTACACCTGAACCAATTGGAAATATTGCAATTGATTCGAAATTTCCGCTGGAAAATTATCGTAGAATGTACGATTCGGAATTGACAAATGAAGAAAGGGTGAATGCAAGAAAGGAATTTGGGAACAATCTGAAAAAACACATTGATGATATTTCAACAAAATACATAATCAGAAATGAAACAAGTGACCAGGCAATAATGTTTTTACCTGCCGAAGCAATTTTTGCAGAAATTAATGCCTACTATACAGATATTATTGACTATGCCTACAAAAGAAATGTAAGAATAGCTTCCCCGACAACGTTGGTTTCAGTGCTGACGACAATACAGATGGTACTTACAAACATTGAAAGGGAAAAGTATGCCGATGTAATTCAGGAAGAACTTGCAAAACTTCATGAAGAATTTGGAAGATATGAAAAGAGATGGAAGGCACTTGAGAAGGATATAGACAAAATAACAAGGGATGTTAAGGATATCACGACAACGTCAAATAAAATAAGCAAAAGATTTATTGCAATATCGAATGTAAATATGTCTGAACAGATAGAAAACAGAAAAAATGAAATAATAGATATAGAGGAGCAATCTGATGATGAATAAAACAGGAAAAAATGGAATAATCTTTGGTAAATTTTACCCATTACATATAGGTCATGTGGATTTTATACAAAGGGCAAGCGGATATGTGGAGACACTATATGTTTTCGTATGTACTGATGATGAAAGGGATATGAAGCTGTTTAATGAGTCAAAAATGAAAAAAATGCCAACTACAAAAGACAGAATCAGATTTGTTACACAGACTTTTAAATATCAGGAAAATATAAAGGTGATCCATCTTGCAGAAGACGGAATACCGGCTTATCCTAATGGCTGGGCAGGATGGGCTGACAGGGTAAAGGAAGTTCTTGCCAAAAATGAAATAAAGATAGATGTGATTTTTACAAATGAACCACAGGATGTGGAAAACTACAAAAGTAATTTTATTGATAAGGGATATACAGCAGATGTTTTTAGTGATGAGCTTGAAATAATTACAATAGACACATCAAGAAATAACTTTAACATAAGTGCGACAGAAATTCGTAAGGATCCTTATAAAAACTGGCACTTTATACCAAAATATGTAAGAGAGTTTTTTATATTGAAGGTGGGAATTATAGGGTCAGAACATTCCGGGAAAACTAATTTGACTCATAAGCTGGCAAACCATTATAATACTACATATGTAAGGGAATACAGAAAAGAATACATAAAAGAAGTGCTTCAGAATAATGAAGATAACTTGCAATATGAAGATTATAGCCAGATAGCATATGGTCAAAATCAGAAAATATCAGAAAGTGTAAAAAATGCCGACAGACTTGTTATTATTGACACAGAGTTTACTTCACTGCAGGCATATTATATAAAAAACAATGAAAGTGAACATCCTGTAATAGAAGATTTTATAAGAAACAGTAATTTTGATGTGTTAATATATATTGAAAAAACAGATCAGAAGGGAACTTTTAATGAAATACTTCAAAAGTTACTTGAAAAAAATAATAAAAAATATATAAAACTGACACATGAAAATAATACAAGCCTGACAGAAAAATATATTAAAAGTATAGAAATAATAGATAATTATATAAATCAGAAAACAGTTTAAAGTATGGAAAATACTGGAAAAGACAGTCAATTTTCATATAAGAATTTAAAAAATTAGAAATATTTTCAAAAGAAGGTTGACTTTATTAAAAAAGTATGTTATTATAATTGAGCTAGTTTATTCTGGTAATACCAATATTTATTGGGAGGGATAGAAGATATGAGAGTACAAGTGATTTTAGAATGCACTGAAACTAAGTTGAGACATTATGTTACAACTAAAAACAAAAAAACTCATCCTGAAAGATTAGAAATGAGAAAATATAATCCGGTGCTTAAAAGACATTCTCTTTATAGAGAAGTTAAATAGTACATTATATAAATAGGTCAGTAGCTCAATTGGTAGAGCATCGGTCTCCAAAACCGAGGGTTACGGGTTCGATTCCTGTCTGGCCTGCCATTTTATTTTTATGGAGATGTTTTATGAGTAAATTTAATTTAGGGAAAGCTTTCGGAAATTTACGTGAAGAATATAGAAAGATATACTGGGCAGGAAAAGCAGAAGTTTTTCATGTTACTGTAATAGTATTGTTAATAACTCTATTTATAGCAATTTATACTGTTATATTTGATACAGGATTTAACTTTATATTGTTGAAATTAACTAATACTTTAAAAAGCTTTTTAGGAGGAGCGTAAAGTGACGGAAGATTTTAATGTAGAAGAAGTAACGGAAGATGGAATTGTTTACGAAAAAAAATGGTATATAATTCATACATATTCCGGATACGAAAAAAAAGTTGCGACAGATCTTGAAAAAAGAATAGAATCTTTAAATCTTACAGACAGAGTTTTCAGAATTCTTGTTCCTGAAGAAGAAGTACTTGAAGAAAAAAGAGGAAAAATGGTGAAGGTTCCAAGAAAGCTGTTTCCTAGTTATGTAATGATTGAGATGTTATCTGTCAGAGAAGAAAATGAGTTGGGATTAGGATACCGTGTAGATAGTGATGCGTGGTACGTAATTAGAAATACCAACGGAGTAACAGGATTTGTAGGTGTGGGAAGTGATCCAATACCGTTATCCGATGAAGAAGCTTCAGATTTATTAGCTAAAATAGGAGTAGAAGCAAACGAAAATGAAAACAGATTCAATATCGATTTTAAGATAGGAGAACGTGTTGTGGTGAAGAAAGATTCTTTCTATGACCAGACAGGTGAAATATCTGATATTGATTACGAACATGGTAGAGTAACTGTCATGCTTGAAGTTTTCGGAAGATTAACTCCGGTTGAGCTTGAATATAATGAAGTGGAAAAAAGTGAATATTAGAAATTAAAAATCAAAGATTAAGTATTAGAAGAATAACGTTAGCGAAATTTTAATTTAAGAAAAAGTGGGAGATTTAAAAAATTCAGTTACCACAGAGGAGGAAAAATGGCTAAAGAAGTAATCGGGAAGATTAAATTACAATTAGAAGCAGGGAAAGCTAATCCGGCTCCACCAGTAGGACCGGCGTTAGGGCAGCACGGAGTAAACATACCTGAGTTCTGTAAAGCGTTCAACGCACAAACTCAAGATAAAGCAGGATTCGTTATACCGGTAGAAATATCAGTATATGCAGATAGAAGTTTCACTTTCATTCTGAAAACACCACCTGCATCAGATTTATTGAAAAAAGCGGCTAAAGTTCAAAAAGGAGCAGGAAATTCTATAAAAGAAACTGCAGGAACAATAACAAAAGCTCAATTAAAAGAAATAGCTGAAACAAAATTACCTGATTTAAATGCTGGAAGTGTAGAAGCGGCTATGAATACAATAGCAGGAACTGCAAGAAGCATGGGAATCAAAATAACAGATTAATAATAAAAGTTAATGAATTAGAAGTCTAAATTTCAAGTAGAAAAAACGGAAATCGCAGAATAATTATCAGATTAAGTGGAAGGTTATAAAAAACCAATGACCACAGAGGAGGAAATAATAAATGGCAAAAAGAGGAAAAAGATATAATGAAATTTCTCAGAAAGTAGATAAAACAAAAGTTTACACTCCAGAGGAAGCTTTGGAATTAGTATTTGAAACTAAAAGTGCTAAATTTGTGGAAACTGTAGAATTAGCAATAAGACTTGGAGTAGACCCAAGACATGCTGATCAGCAAGTAAGAGGAACTGTAGTATTACCAAATGGTACAGGGAAAAATGTAAAAATATTAACAATAACATCAGGAGAAAATATCCAGAAAGCATTAGATGCAGGATCAGATTATGCTGGTGATGATGAATACATAACAAAAATACAAGGTGGATGGATGGATTTTGATTTAGTTATAGCTACTCCAGACATGATGCCTAAATTAGGAAAATTAGGAAAAATCTTAGGAACAAAAGGATTAATGCCTAACCCTAAATCAGGAACAGTAACTACAAATGTTGAACAAACTGTAGAAGAATTCAAAAAAGGTAAAGTTGCATTTAAAGTTGACAAATTAGGTTCTTTACACTTACCATTAGGTAAAGTTAACTTCACTAAAGAAGCAGTAACTGAAAACTTTAAAGTTGCTATGGAACAAATTATTAAATTAAAACCAGCAGCTTCAAAAGGTCAATATTTAAGATCAGTAGCTATCTCATTAACAATGGGACCTGGAATTAAAGTTGATCCGATATTAGTAGCAGCTTTTGTTGGAAAATAATTCTTGATTTTAATAAAAAAATAGTGTATAATAATTTTCGAAATGAATAATACATTTCAAAATGATAACCAAAGACAGTAGGTGGAAATTCCATAAACCCTACCGAGGTAATAGTAAATGAATAATCTATATAATATAAAGAATTCGTTAATACATACCTCTGGGCTTATTGTTTTTGTTTCAGAGGTTTTTAATATGAGGAGGTGAACAAATTGCCAGCACAATCAAAAATAGAAGCAGTAGAAAATTTAACTGCCAAATTGAAAGAAGCTAAAGCAATGGTGTTTGTTGATTACAAAGGAATCAGCGTTAACGAAGATACAGAATTAAGAAAGACTGCAAGAGAAGCAGGAGTTGAATATTTTGTAGCTAAAAACAGATTAATGAAAATAGCTCTAAAATCAGTTGGTGTTGAAACAAACTTTGATGATTTATTAGAAGGTACTACATCTTTCGCAGTAGGATATGAAGATGGTGTTGCCCCTTCAAAATTAATTTTTGATTTTGGAAAGAAAACAAAAGATAAATTAGTTATCAAAGGTGGAATGCTTGGTGGAGATAGAGTTGATGCAGCTACTGTAGAAGCATTAGCTAAATTACCTTCAAGAGACGAACTGTTAGGACAAATAGCATACGGATTACTGTCACCAGTAAGAATGTTAGCAGTTGGATTATCAAACTTAGCTGATAAACAAGCTGAAGGTGTATCAGCAGAATAATAGAAAATAAAAATAAAAAATTAAAAGAAAAAATAGGAGGAAAAAAATAATGGCATTTAATAAAGAACAATTTATAGAAGATTTAAAAGCTATGAGCGTATTAGAATTAAAAGAAGTAGTAGAAGCAATTGAAGAAACTTTTGGAGTATCTGCACAACCAGTAGCAGTTGCAGGTGGAGCAGCAGCAGGTGGAGCAGCAGCTGAAGAAAAAACTGAATTTGATGTAATTCTTGTTTCTGCAGGAGCTGCAAAATTAGCAGTTATTAAAGAAGTAAGAGGAATCACTGGATTAGGACTGAAAGAAGCTAAAGAATTAGTTGAAGCAGGAGGAAAAGCTGTAAAAGAAGGTGTTTCTAAAGATGAAGCTGAAGCTTTAAAAGCACAATTAGAAGGTGCAGGAGCAACTGTAGAATTAAAATAATAATATACAGCATTGATAGTGAAGACACTCTTAGGTTGGAGAGTGTCTTTTTCCACTATAAAGTTTATGAAAGAAGAAAAAAAGGCTGGAAAGCTTGATTTTATTGTGTTTTTGATTTTTTGAACATTCTTTATTGTATTAATTTTTATATACACTTAACTGACTTGTAAAAAATATAAAAGTGCAAATTGGAAATTATGGAATGTAATTAAGAAATTGTAACATAAAAATTGCACAAATTTATATATGATTAAAGATATGTTCTTTAATATAGGGAGGAATTTTTTAAATGAGCAAACTTATTGAAAGATACAGTTTCGGAAAAATAGTAGACAGAGGAACAATGCCACATTTTCTTGAATTTCAGATAAATTCTTATGAAGATTTTCTACAAGCTAAAGTAGCACCTCAAAAAAGAGAAAATAAAGGATTTGAAGCGATTTTCAATGAAATTTTTCCGATTGAATCCAGTAACGGGTTATTAAAACTTGAGTATTTATGGTATGAAATACATGACAATGATGTCCCTTTAAATGATGAACTGGAATGTAAAAAGAGAGGGAAAACGTATTCAGGACAATTAAAAGTAAGATTGAAACTGACTAATAAAAAAACTCAGGAAATACAGGAAACATTAGTTCATTTTGGTGATATTCCATTGATGACGGATAAAGCAACATTCGTTATAAACGGTGCTGAGAGGGTTGTTGTTTCACAATTGCACAGATCACCGGGTATTACATTTAATAAAGAATTGAATATTCAAACTGGTAAAGATGTGTTTATTGGAAAAATAATTCCTTATAAAGGGACATGGCTCGAATTTGAAACTGATAAAAATGATATTTTAAATGTAAAAATTGATAGAAGAAAGAAAGTTTTGTCAACGGTATTTTTAAAAGCAGTTGACTTTTTCATGACTAATGAAGAAATTATGAATGAATTCTTTGAAGTGAAGGAAGTTGAACTGGCTTCACTTTATGAAAAATACAAAGGTGATGAACTTGATGAAGTATTAAGAACTAAACTTGAAGGAAGCTTCATTCATGAAGATATACTTGATGAAGAAACAGGAGAATTTGTAGCAGAATCTCAGGAATTAATTGATAATATAGTAATAGAAAAAATTAGGGAAAATACTATTCCTGCTATAAAAATCTGGGAAGTAAAACCTGAAGACAGAATAATAGCAAATTCATTAATACATGATAATACAAAGACAAATGATGAAGCTGTTATTGAAGTATTCAAGAAATTAAGACCAGGAGATTTAGTAACTGTGGAAAGTGCAAGATCACTTGTAAAACAAATGTTCTTCAATCCTCAGAGATATGACCTGGCAGATGTTGGAAGATATAAAATCAATAAAAGGTTAAAACAGAATGTACCTGAAGATATAATCGTGTTAACAAAGGAAGATGTGTTACAGACTATCGATTATGTTAAAAAACTTGTTAATGGTGAAGGATTTACAGATGATATAGATAATCTGTCAAACAGAAGGGTAAGAGGAGTTGGAGAATTACTTTCTATTCAGGTTAAAGGTGGAATGCTGAAAATGTCAAAAATGGTAAGGGAAAAAATGACAGTTCAGGATATAACTACTTTAACACCGCAAAGCTTACTTAACACTAAACCGTTAAATGCATTGATACTTGAATTCTTTGGAAGTGGACAGTTGTCACAGTTTATGGACCAGTCAAACCCGCTTGCTGAATTGACACATAAGAGAAGAATATCTGCATTAGGACCTGGAGGACTTTCAAGAGAAAGAGCGGGATTCGAAGTGCGTGACGTTCATAACTCACATTATGGAAGAATATGTCCTATAGAAACTCCGGAAGGACCGAATATAGGATTGATAGGATCATTATCTACTTATGGAAAAGTTAACAAATATGGGTTTATAGAAACTCCATTTGTTAAAATAAAAGAAGGTAAAGCAGATTTTGAGGATATAGAATATCTTGGTGCAGACGAAGAAGAAGGAAAGTTCATCGCCCAGGCAGACACATTAATAGATGAAGACGGGAACTTCCTTACAGATGAAGTAGTATGCCGTTATGGGGAAGAAATAGTGAATATAGATAAGTCAAAAGTTGATTTGCTGGATGTATCTCCAAAACAGCTTGTATCTGTTTCAGCAGGATTAATACCGTTCCTTGAACATGATGATGCCAACCGTGCACTTATGGGATCAAACATGCAGCGTCAGGCAGTACCGTTATTGAAGACACAGGCTCCTTATGTAGGAACAGGACTTGAAAGAAAAGTTGCAATAGATTCAGGAGCAGTTATAACTTCAAAAGCAACAGGAAAAGTAACTTATGTTGATGCAAACAGAATAACTGTAACAGATAAAAATGGTGTAGAACATAATCATAGACTGCTTAACTTTGAAAAGTCGAATCAGTCAATGTGTCTGCATCAGAAACCAATAGTAGATTTAGATGAAAAAGTTAAAAAAGGTGATATTATAGCTGACGGACCATCAACAGCCGGTGGAGATCTGGCTCTTGGGAAAAATATCCTGCTGGCATTCATGCCTTGGGAAGGATACAATTTCGAGGATGGAATTTTAATATCAGAAAGACTTAGAAAAGATGATGTATTTACATCGTTACACATTGAAGAGTTTGATATTGAATCAAGAACAACAAAACTTGGAGATGAAGAAATAACTAGGGAAATACCTAATGTTTCTGAAGAAGCACTTAAAAATCTTGATGAAAATGGAATTATAAGAATAGGGGCACACGTTACTCCGGATGATATACTTGTAGGAAAAGTAACACCTAAAGGGGAAAGTGAACCACCTGCAGAAGAAAAACTGTTGAGGGCAATTTTCGGAGAAAAGGCTAAAGATGTAAGGGATACTTCATTAAGATTACCTCACGGGGTAAAAGGAACAGTAGTTGATGTACTTGTGTTATCCAAAGAAAATGGGGATGACCTGAAAGCAGGAGTAAATCAGCTTGTAAGAATATATATTGCAGAAAAAAGAAAAATAATGGTTGGAGATAAAATGTCAGGAAGACACGGAAATAAAGGAGTTATTTCGAGAGTGCTTCCTATTGAAGATATGCCACATTTGGAAAATGGTACTCCAATTGATATATGTCTTAATCCGCTAGGGGTTCCATCACGTATGAATATCGGACAGGTATTGGAAGTGCATCTGGGACTTGCAATTGGAGATATGGATAAATATATTGCAACACCTGTATTTGATGGAGCCAGCGAAGAAGATGTAAAAGATTTCCTTGAAGATGCCGGATACAGCAGAACAGGAAAAGTTAAGCTTATAGACGGAAGAACAGGGGAACCATTTGACAATCCTGTAACTGTAGGAAGAATGTACATGCTTAAACTTCACCATCTGGTTGAGGATAAAATGCACGCCAGAGCAATCGGACCATATTCACTTGTTACACAGCAGCCTCTTGGAGGTAAAGCGCAGTTTGGTGGACAAAGATTGGGAGAAATGGAAGTATGGGCTCTTGAAGCATACGGAGCATCAAATATACTACAGGAAATGCTTACAGTAAAATCAGATGATATAGGCGGAAGAACAAAAACATATGAAGCAATAGTAAAAGGACAGCCAATGCCTGAAGCAGATGCACCTGAATCATTCAGAGTATTGATTAAGGAATTCCAGTCTTTAGGATTAGATGTTACACTTTATGACAAGGATGAAAATCCTATAGAACTTGATAAAAATATAGATTTATAATACAGAGGTAAAATGAGTAAATGTGTGTTTATTTATTCTGATGAAGGAACAGATAAGGCAGGGATAGCTTCAATCGAAGAAAATTGTAGGAAAAGATTGAAGCTTCCTTACAGGTATATAAAGTCTGAAGATATTTTAGACGGAGTATTACAAGGAAAAAATATATTTGTAATGCCTGGAGGTGCAGATTTACCCTATTGTAAAAAGCTGAATGGACCCGGAAATAGAAAAATAAGAAAATTTATTGAAGATGGCAGTTTTTACATAGGAATATGTGCCGGAGCTTATTATGCCTGCAGAAGAATAAATTTTAAAGGAAAAGATTATGATGTCAGTGGAGACAGGGAACTTGGATTTTTTGAGGGGACAGCAGAAGGTTCACTGCCATTTCTGACAGATGGAAATTATTTCAGTGATGACGGAGCAGAATCTAAGGCAATGATTTCACTGAAATTTAAGGAAAAATTATCCGAGGAATATTTTTACTATCATGGAGGTCCTGTATTTATTCCTGATTCAATAACAAATCATAAATATAGGGTAATAGCAAAGTATGAAGATAACACCCCTGCAGTAATTAAGGGAAAGGTTGGAAAAGGTAATTATCTTCTTTCAGCAGTTCACTTTGAGCTTGAAAAGGAACAGTATAGGAAATTTGTTCTGGAAAAAGCTGACATGAAAGACAAAGACAGGGAAAATACTATCTGTAATTATTTCACTGAAAATTACGGGAATAGAATTTGGAATGAAATAGTAAAAATAATAAATAAACAATAAAATATAAAATATAAAATTATGAAATATGAAAATATTGAGTTTGTCAGCTTTTAAAAAGCTGAAATATATATTAAGGAGGCTCTTTCTTAATGAGTATAAGAGATTTTGACAGTATTCAAATTAAATTAGCTTCACCTGAGAAGATACTAGAATGGTCTTATGGTGAAATTACAAAGGCCGAAACAATAAACTACAGAACGTTAAAACCTGAAATGGATGGATTATTCTGCGAAAAGATATTCGGACCATCAAAGGATTACGAATGTTCATGTGGAAAATATAAGAGAATGAGATACAAAGGAATGACCTGTGAAAAATGTGGAGTTGAAGTAACAACTTCCAAAGTAAGAAGAGAAAGAATGGGTCATATTAAACTTGCAACTCCAATTGCACATATATGGTATTCAAAAGGTACGCCTAATAAAATGAGTTTATTATTAGGAATAAGTACTAAAGAACTTGAGTCTGTATTATATTTTTCAAGATATATAGTAACTGATCCAGGGGAAACAGAACTTGAAAAAGGACAAATTTTAACAGATAGAGAATACAAGTTACATGAAAGTCAGCATAAAAATGGATTTACTGCTAAAATGGGAGCAGAAGGAATTCTGAAACTATTGGAAGAAATTGATTTGAATGTTCTTGAAAAAGAACTTGAAAATGAAATGGATACAGTAAGTTCTTCACAGAAAAGAAAGAAAATTATTAAGAGATTAAAAATAGTAAGAGATTTAATACTGGCAGGAAACAGACCTGAATGGATGATTCTGACAGTATTACCTGTTATTCCGGCAGATTTAAGACCTATGGTTCAGCTGGATGGAGGAAGATTTGCAACTTCAGATTTAAATGATTTATATAGAAGAGTTATTAACAGAAATATAAGATTACAGAAACTTATGTCAATAAAAGCTCCTGAAATAGTAATAAAAAATGAAAAAAGAATGCTTCAGGAAGCGGTAGATGCATTAATTGATAACGGTAGAAGAGGAAAACCGGTAGTAACTCAGAATAATAGGGAACTTAAGTCACTGTCTGATATGCTTAAAGGGAAACAGGGAAGATTTAGACAGAATCTATTGGGAAAAAGGGTAGACTACTCAGGAAGATCGGTTATCGTAGTTGGACCTAGCTTAAAAATGAACCAGTGCGGACTTCCTAAGAAAATGGCACTTGAACTATATAAACCTTTCCTTATGAGAGAACTTGTAAAGAGGGAGTTAGCTTCAAATATTAAAATTGCAAAGAAAATGGTAGAAGAAGAAGATGAAAATGTATGGGAACTAATTGAAGAAATTATAAAAAATCATCCGGTACTGTTAAACCGTGCCCCAACATTACATAGACTTTCAATACAGGCATTTGAGCCAATTCTGATAGAAGGTAAAGCAATAAGACTGCATCCGTTAGTATGTTCTGCCTTCAACGCCGATTTTGATGGTGACCAGATGGCAGTCCATCTTGTACTTTCAAATGAAGCACAGATGGAAGCTAAACTTTTAATGCTGGCAACAAATAACATTCTTGCCCCTTCAAGTGGGAAACCAATTGCAGTACCTTCACAGGATATGGTTATGGGATGTTACTATATGACTAAGGAAAAAAGAGGAGTAAAAGGTGAAGGAAAAATCTTCTCGAATAAAAATCAGTTAATCACTGCACATCAGTCTAAACAGGTTGATACACACTCACTTGTAAAAGTTAGAATTGATGGAGAATTAATAGAAACAACACCGGGAAGATTAATGTTTAATACGATGCTTCCTAAAGAAGTAAGAGATTATTCAAAAACTTTTGGTAAAGGGGAACTCGGAAAACTTATTGCCGACCTTTATAAGAGATTTGGATTTGCAAAAACTTCAGAATTAATAGATAAAATAAAGGATTTTGGATTCCATTACGGAACAATGGCCGGAATTACAGTAGGAATAGAAGATCTGGAAATTCCTGAAACTAAGAAGGCTATACTTGAAAAAGCCGAAGCTGATGTTGCTGAAATTGAACAGCAGTATAAATCAGGAGAAATAATAGATATTGAAAGATATAGAAGAACAGTTGCTATATGGTCAGAAGCAGTAGAGGAAATTACAACTGAAATGATGGATAATCTTGATGAATTTAACCCGGTATACATGATGGCGAATTCAGGAGCCAGAGGATCTATTAAACAGATGAGACAGCTTGGAGGAATGCGTGGTCTGATGTCAGATACACAGGGACGTATTATAGAGGTACCTATAAAGGCGAACTTCAGGGAAGGTCTTAACATACTGGAATTCTTCATGTCATCACATGGAGCGAGAAAAGGTCTTGCGGATACGGCACTAAGAACGGCGGATTCAGGATATCTTACTCGTAGACTAGTTGATATTTCCCATGAAGTTATAGTTAACCACGATGATTGCGGCTGTGACGGTGGAATAGTAGTTTCTGATCTTGTTGATGCAGGAAAAGTAATAGAAAAGCTTGGAGAAAGAATATACGGAAGAAACCTTGCTGAAGATCTTGTACATAATGGAGAAGTGATTGCTACTAGAAATACAATGATAACAGAAGATTTAGTAAAGAAAATTGAAGAACTTGAAATCAGGGAAGTAAAAATAAGAACTCCGTTAACATGTAAGCTTGAAAAAGGAGTATGTAAAAAATGTTATGGAGTGGATCTGTCCAACCATAAAGAAATACTTAAGGGAGAAGCGGTAGGAGTTGTTGCTGCACAGTCAATCGGAGAACCTGGTACACAGCTTACAATGCGTACATTCCATACAGGAGGAGTTGCGACAGCTGCAGAAGTTCAATCCAATTATAAGGCTGAAGTAGCAGGAAAAGTAAAACTTAAAGACATTAAAACTCTTGAAAATGATAAGGGAGTAGAAGTAGTAGTTTCCCAGACAGGAAGAATAATCATAGGAAAACATAGATATGAAGTGCCTTCAGGATCAATTCTTAAGGTAAAGGATGGGGAAAGTGTAAAAAGAGATCAGCTTTTAGTTGAATTTGATCCTTATCAGATACCTATAATTACTTCTGAAGCAGGAAAAGTGGAATTTAGAGATATTTATGTAAGGGAAAATATTGATGTTAAATATGGAGTTACAGAAAGAATAGCCATAAAACCTGTGGAAAGCAGTGATGTAAACCCTAGAATTATAATTTACAGCAAAAATAAAAAAGTTGCTGAATACAGTGTACCATATGGAGCATATCTAATGGTAAAAGAAGGGGATACAGTTAAAAAAGGTCAGATTATAACAAAAATCCTGAAAACAGGAGAAGGAAACAAGGATATTACGGGAGGTCTTCCAAGAGTACAGGAATTATTTGAAGCACGTAATCCAAAAGGAAAGGCAACTCTGACAGAAGTAGCAGGACGTGTTGTATTCTCAGATAAGAAAAGAAAAGGTATGAGACTTATAACGATTGAAGATCCTGAATCAGGAAAAATTATCAAGGAATATACAGTTCCAGTAGGAGAACACCTTGTAGTAACAAATGAAATGCTTATTGAAAAAGGTGCAAAAATTACTGACGGACCTGTATCACCACATGATATACTAAAAATAAAAGGACTTGTAGCTGCCCAGCAGTTTATACTGGAATCAGTACAGCAAGTGTATAGGGAACAAGGTGTTCCAATAAATGATAAACACATTGAAATAATCGTTAAACAGATGTTCCAGAAGGTTAAAATAAGAGAAGCAGGAGATACATTATTCCTTGAAGACGAATTAATCGACAAGAAAATAGTGGAAAGAGAAAATGCTAAATTAATCGAAAAAGGTAAAACTCCTGCAACATATGAACCTGTAATACAAGGTATAACTAAAGCCGCAGTAAATACAGAAAGCTTTATCTCAGCATCGTCATTCCAGGAAACAACAAAAGTACTTGCAAATGCCGCTGTTGAAGGAAAAATAGATAAGCTTGAAGGATTGAAGGAAAATGTAATTATAGGTAAGAAAATACCAAGTGGAACAGGATTCAAGGATTACAAGCACATAAAAGTAACATTGAAAAATGAAGTGCTGGAAGATGAAGTTCTTGCAGAAGAAACAGCAGAAGAAATTATAGTAGTTAAAGAATAGAATATTAAGATAGGAGATGAAGGCTGAAATAATTGAGAATGTAAATTTTTCCAGCCTTTCATTCTCTAAAAAGAGGTTGACATGAGAGGAAAACTAATTATAGTATCAGGACCCAGTGGTTCAGGTAAATCAACAGTAACTAAAATTGTAAAAGATAAACTTAATATTCCTCTTTCAATTTCTGCAACTACAAGAAATCCAAGAGATGGGGAAATTGACGGGAAAGATTATTTTTTCCTATCTAAAGAGGAATTTAAGAATAAAATTGCCAATGATGAATTTTATGAATATGCAGAAGTTCATGGAAATTATTACGGTACACTGAAAAAAACAGTAGAGGAAAATCTTGATAAAGGTCTTAATGTAATACTGGAAATTGATGTTCAGGGGGCACTTATAGCCAAGGAAAAAAAGAAGGATGCTGTTTTAGTATTCTTCAGGACAAAAGATATGGACATCCTTGAAAAAAGACTGCGTGACAGAAAAACAGATTCAGAAGAAGTAATACAGACAAGACTGAAGAATGCTGAAACTGAGCTGAAGTATGAAGATAAATATAATTATACGATTATAAATGAAAATTTGGATGATTCAATACAGGAATTAATAGATATAATAGAAGGATAAGCTTTGAATTATTCCCTGAATGGAGGAAAAATGAAAAAAGAAAAAATAACTATTGATGATTTATTATCAAAAATACCTAATAAATATGAGTTGGCAATAGTTGCAGGAAAAGTAGCAAAAAAAGAGTTTATGAAGGGTAATGAAAAATTTAAGATCATGGATAATGTGTTTGAGGACATTATGAATGATGAAATTGAAATTAAAGAATAAATAAATTTTACTTAATGATATTGACTATTTAGAAATATAAAATATACTTATAGTGGGATGAAAAAATTGAGGTGATTTATGTATAAAGATGAAGAAATAGAAAAGTTTCTTGAAAATCTGGATATAGTACAGGTCATAGGGGAATATGTAACATTAAAGAAGACAGGTGCTAATTATAAAGGATTTTCACCATTTAAAGAAGAAAGAACGCCGTCTTTTGTTGTAAGTCCCACAAAAAATATATTTAAGGACTTCAGTACAGGAATAGGCGGAAATGCTATATCCTTTTACATGAAGATAAATAATAT
>QWCZ01000478.1_pt1 | contig 19568 bp, 12 predicted proteins | sample 1972651 | NCBI WGS metagenome assembly QWCZ01 (sample SAMN09866695, study PRJNA288562) | Human oral metagenome isolate pre1_saliva, whole genome shotgun sequencing... | isolation source: mouth | host: Homo sapiens | place: USA: California
AGTGGCAATCGTATCCTACATCGCTGCGTCGATGGGTTACTCTAAAGAAGAGATCAAATACATTGCTGGTAACATGAAGTTTGGCAGTGATGATATTGGTGAATTCCAGGAAATTCTAGCAGAACCACTCGATGATATCCACAGTGTTAAATACAATGGTGAAGTAAAAGATTTAGTTGGGTCATTCAATCTGGCTGAACGTATTCAGATGGTGATTGATTTGATTCTGAAGAAATCAAATCTAGAAGATGGTGATGATTTACCCATGAAATCGTATTTATCTGCAACTGTAAGTGCATATAAAAATTCACCATTTAAATTCAGTAACTTTATCAGAAATCCTGAGGAAGAACCTGGAATGACAGCTCATGAAGAATATCTCGTCGATGAAGCAATACGTAAAGCCACAGAGGAAACAATACGTGATCTTAAGGGTAAAGAAGTAGAAATCGATAAGTTCGATGAAGAACGTTTGGAAGAACTGAAGCAATTGGATGAACTTGTCAAACAACGTGTTGAAGAAGAACTTCAGAAGCGAGAGAATCTTGAAAAAGAACGTCTAGACGAAGAACACCGTAAAGAAATGTTTGAAGAAACGATGGCTAGAATCAATGGAAGTGCTCGTTTTAGCAGACAAGAAAATGTCTACAGCCGCCCGTTTTATAGCCGTCCTTTTTCGCAAGGTAATCAACAAACACGTCCTGATTTTACCCCTGGGTTTAATCCTCTTTCACCTAAATATATTGTCAATGAGATTGATGAAATCAATCAAGTGATAGATAACCTTATTAGTTTTCGTGATAGACTTATTGCAAAATTAGGTTACGATCAATTTAAGGAGAAAGAACAACAAACTAATTGGGATGATGTTCAAAAAGCTCAAGAGCAACCAGAGCCTTTTGAACCAGTGAAGTTTACTGAAGAGCAACGTAAACGTCAACGTGAAATCTTAGGTAATACAGATGGTACTACTTCTCGTTACAACGATGCTGCTAACCAATATGTGGAAAAAGCACGTAAAGCTGAAGAAGAACGTAAGAAAGAACGTGAGATGGAAATACAGAATCAAAGTAAAGATTCTGAAGACACCAAAGAGACTATTGAAGTTCGCTTCTATAACTCAACTGAAGAAGCTAATCTAGTTAAAGAATCTATAAAGATTGAACGAACTAGTCGCTCTTCTACTTGGTGTGATGGTATGCATATTGCCGCAGGTAGTTTCAATGGTCATGTTGTTGAAATCTTTCCTAAAGAAATATTGCATAAGTTATCCGAAGATTTAAGCAAACGCACCCCTAATGAATTATTCTCATTCATTTGTGGCGATGCTGATAATCTCTATATTGATAACGACCAACTCACGTTTCCTAAGCTATCATTCTCAGCAAATGGTCTATCTCCAAAATCAATCGCTGTAGTAACAACTACTCGTGGTGATAATGGTAAAGGACTTATTTCTGTAAAAGTAGACGTAGATAGGTTAATTAAATTAATCGATATTTCTAAAGAAGATATTGCAGATACATTAAAAGCTGTAAGTAATAAGCACCAAATCGATCTCAGTAAAGGTAGTATTGTGGTAAATGATACTCTTTTAAATACCACCTATATAAGAGTGATGAGAAAGTTACAAGATGAGCGCGTTAAAGAGGTTTTGAAACTTATTGAAAAAGCAGTTAAAAACATTTTCAATAATCGAAAACTCACTAACTGGCTTCTTGCAGGTGCTGATTTCTAAAACCTAACCAAAGAAAGGGAAGACGATATGGTTATAAATGGTGATTTGTTGTCAATAGAGGTAATGAGAGATATCGCCAGTACTTCTAAATACAGTTTAATAGATTTTCTAGATGAATTTCAGTTTATAGATTTACATAACTACATTTATGTCGAATATGATTCGTATTTTGATTTTGTAAATACATTAATATTTGGTATAGAGAGGACAGCAAAAGTTCGCCAAGAATAAGAAGAACATAAGAATATACTACTCTACCTATTTGGGTAGAGTAGTATATTTTCTATATAACCTATTTTTTTATACTGATAATAACCAATCATTATACACCTAAGTATTCAAATTGATTAAATAATCCTCTCCATTTCTTCCTATATTCTTCAGTCCCCATAAAATTTTCATAATACATTACAGAATAACCATCATCTAATTGATATCTTTCTTTATATCTTAATTTTTCCCTAATCTTATTTATATTCGTATTAGAAAATCTAGAATCACTCTCTATCTTAAAGTTCTCATTAGGTAATTTAACAATAGGGGCATTTCCTTCTTTTAAAAATACATAGATTTTTCCTTTATTGTAGCTACTTGTAGCTAATTCAAATATCGGATCTAACTTAACAGGCAAACCCCAGTTATTCGGATCATCCATCTTTTTAATCCTATGTAAATTTCGCATAATCGGATGACCAGTATGTTCAAATGCCTTTTTAACTGTAGAAGGAGTAATACCATTAGCCCTACAATACTCGTTAATACTAGGATAGATAATCTCTTCAAATGGGTCTCCTTTATAGTCAATGACGACAATATTCTGCTGTACGCCCCCACCCTCTCTAGGAATGTATCTTATATCCTCAAATTCACCATCACTCTCAAGAATAATTTGTGTATTATCACTCCATAGAGTCCATTTATAATTAAGATTCTCTAACCTCTGCATTACACCATCTGCCTGCATTCCTAAAGCTCTAGAAGCAACAAACATACTCGGATAATGTTTTATCTCTCCAGTATCATGAAACTTAACCTTAACAGGTTTAACAGCAGGCATTAACCCATTATCTATAGCGTGTTGTACATTATCTTTATGCTCAATGACCTCTAAGTTATCTAAACGATTATTAGTCTTTACACAGTCAATGTGATTAGTACTATAAACCTTACCATCAGCATTATGGTTATTTCTATAATCAGTAGTAATTAATTTGTAATCGTCTGGTTTAAAAGCCATTAATACTAAGTGATGTACTTTCTTAGTCTTTCTCTCTCCTTTATCATTATAGAGTGAAACAAAACTATATCCATCATGGCTTTTAGCTGCGTTAAGTGTTTTCTTAGATATTTTACTATATACTACTCCTTTATCATTCACCATGTAATCAGAGAAACCAGGAATCGTTTTAAATACTTCTAGATCAACAGCAGGAAAGTATTCTCTCATTAAAACAGATTTACTGAACCATTTAACTCTACCTTTGTTGTATAGTGCAATACGCTCACCATTCAGTATGCTATCATTGTGGGTATTAATAATAGTACCATCTTTGTAAATTAAATAGTTCTCAAAACCTTTGATTTCTTTATATTCAATATCATTAGTAGAAGACATTATATTATTCCTTTTAACTTCTAGTTAATATAAAAAAGCATAAACATAATAATAACTACCCTTGCTCCCACTAAGGAGAGCAAGGATAATCATTTACTATATTTTAATACTTACTCATATATTGCAGATATGAATAAAAGTACTTTCTACGCACTACTTGTACTGGCTGCGGGAAATATTTTTGACCGTATCTACATAACTAGTCCTAGCGTTAGCCACCATTGCATCAATACCTTGAATAGCAGCTTTTTGATGGAATTCATTCGCACCAATCAAGTTAATGTTATCCAGATATTTTTGCGCGAAGTAGTCTACACCAGGGCCATATTGGAAGATACCAGTGAAACCAATAGTCAATTCACGAACTTCAGATGGGTTATCTTTGTCGTGTTTAGCTTCATTATCACCAGAGTCTTTAGGCCACATATTGATACCAATCCAAGATTGAACAACGTGACGATGGTTAGTATCAGGTTCAATGAACAACATAGACATGGCGTACATGTCAGGCATTGAATCGTATTTTTCAGCTTCAGCACCAGCTACAGTAGAAATAGAAGCATATTTAGTTTCTGGGTTCATCATCAACATGTTAATCCAGAATTTAAAGAAACGACCGATAGCCAAACCTGGACGTTCCCATACAGACAGAGAAACGCTAGATTGTTCTTCAGTTACGTTAGTGAATACTTCGTATTTTTGGCCACTACCACCGAATGATTGAGAAGATTCCACGTTAACAGTCAGTTTGTGTTGCAAACCAGTCCAACGGTGACGCACAGTTTCTACTAGAGAACGAAGTGCACCAATGTGGTCTTCTTTATTAGGGAGTAGTTTAAAACCAATAGGTGGTTCTAACAAGAACGTCAAGAGTGGACGTGAAGTATATTGGTGGTTATTGACCCAAGAATGCCATTGTTTAGCATAACCAAAGTTACCACCTTCAATCAGGTGAGATACATTGGTTTGGATACCATCGGCAAATCCACCATTGCCTTTCGCCATAAAGACGGGTTGTACGCGAGCCATTATTGTAATCCTTTTGTACATTAATTAAAAAATCAATAAGTAGGGTAACGTATATTAAGTTACCCTACTATCATCCTTACGCTACAATAGCAGGTGAGTTCTCAGGTTTGTCAGAACGACGCATATTAGTAGTATTGAATACTTGAACAGTACGTTGACCATCTGCGTATACGATACCTTCAGTATGCCACATATAGCCTTTTTCTTTATCAAGTTTAGTTACTTCAATACTCCATTCTACTTCGACCTTACCACCGAACTTGTAGTCTTTAATTTGGTCGTAGTACCAATCAGTAGCTTCTTGCAAGAAGCGGTCTTCTGGCCAGTCTTTACCAGTGAATGCACGGTGACCTTCGTAACCAATTTTGTTCAGTTCTACGTGAACCAACATTGGACGCAGAGTAGTTAAAGTAGAGCTGTCATTATCGTATACAGTACGGAATGCTGGGAAGAAGTCTACTTTACGATCAGAGCGTTCAGACCACATACCACCTGAAGCCCAAGTTTCATTACGAACTTGATAAGGTGCCCAAGAGTTAGTAACGTCAACCAGATATTTGAAGAAGTTATTGGTACCTTCAGTGTAGTCGTAAGTGCTATTAGCACGACCAATACTAGCACCCCAGTATTTGCTAACGATACGGCACAATTCGTAAGACTTAGGAACGCGTTTCTTATAAGAAGAAACAGTTTTATCAATTCGACCAGAACCAGCTACGATTACAGCACGATAAGCACCAGTACCGTAGATAGAAGAGTCAGCAAACAAACGTACAGCAGAACGAATAGCTGCTACACGAGTATTTTCTTCAGCGATGCTAATAGGTTGTTCTTCACCAGCTACGTGAGTGCTGACGCATACCCAACGGTCTTTACGGGTAGCAATATATTTACCCATTTTCAGTTTAGTTTCCAGAGGGAAACCAGTATCCCAGAAGGTAGAGTCATTGTAAGATACATTATCCATGTACTTACCATTAGGGTCAGCTACTTCTTCCAACCAAGCTTCTACAGCTTTAGCAAAGTCAGCATCATTCATGTCGCCATCGGTACCACCTTTAGCCCACATAACACTGTTGCTACCTAAGATAACACCATTGGTACCTAACTCACCTTGACGATAAGTTTGATAAGGATCGCCATCACTGTGGCGGCCACCGAACAAGTTAAACAGATATTTTTTAGCAGCTACATCAGTGCTAGTAGCACCAGAGAAGTCACCACGTTGTTCAGCAGAAATCTCTTTAGTAGTAAAGAGTTCCAAAACAGCATCAATGTTGTCTTGGTAAACATACAGACGAGTGAATGGGCCGAATGTAGGAGGCAACAGAGGATTAGCAGGTGTTAAGTCATTATACAGTTCGATGAAGGTTTCACCTAAGTGATAATGCAAACCTGATTTAGAAACAGCTTCTGGTTTCAGAGAGAAATCAATCTCACGAGCACCAGCTACAGTAGTCGCTACAACAGGATTAGAAGTAGGAGTTTCTTTAGTAACCAATTGCATACGGAAAGGATAACTTCCAGTGTCAGAGAAAGCAATGTGGTTAATCGGAGAAGCGTCTTTGCTAGTAGGACTCCAAATAGAGATACCAGACAGATTACCATGTGCACCTGGTGAGTTAGTTACAAAGTCAAACAGTGGAACACGTTTTGAAGTTGCACCTTGACCATCAGTCAAGTCACCAACAGATTCTGAACCAATACCAAATTCAAAGTTTTTGTAAGTATTAGTACCAGCAGTTACTTCATTAGTAGGGATTTCATCTGTTACGAAACGATAAAGTACGCCAGGAATTTGTTTACCTGTAGTAGTAAAACCACCACGACTATCTTTAACGAAGTTACCTTCACGGTCACGTTGGTATTCATCAACAGTAGTTTCTACGTATTCTAAAGAAACACGTACAGAGGCGAGTTTTTCAGCACCTTTTGGCACAATACGTTTAGCAAGAATAGTACCACCATCTTCTAACACACCTTTAATAAAAGGGGATACGTGGTTAAAATAAGGACTATTTTCACGAAGCGTTTCAGTACCGTAAATTTTAGCAAATGCAGCACCATCTACCATGACTTCATCTAGAGTACCTTTTTGACCATAGAACAGGAAGAAAGGCAAATGCATTGGACGAGGCAATGATTTTAATGTTTGCACTTTTCCTGATTTATCGTCAGTACCAAGATGGAAGCTATAAGGGGTAGCATTGGATACGTAAATATCAACTTTACTCATTTCAGAGTCTCCATATTTTGGTTTATAATTTAGTGTAAAAGTCGTTTTACCATTTTAAACTGAATAGTAAAGAGTGTGTGCACACAATCCTTTTAAATGGTATTTGAAATCAAACGAGCAGTTCGACATTCATAATAATCAAAATGAAATACTGATATATATAAACAGTATTAAATTTATTTATAATTAAATTGCAATAAATAAAAGTAGAAAGTATGAATGTAGCCTATTTAAAACAATAGGTATTTTAGCTAAAATAAACATTATTTTTTAATTTTAAAGGATACTGAAAATGATTTATCAATCTCCTTACGAAACCACCATTGGTAAAGTATTAAATATTAAAGGTGTGGAAGAAAAGATTCGTACTGCATTGGCACAGAACTACCCTTGGATTAAAGTAGATGAAAATAACCGTACTATTTTAATTTACCCAAATGACATCATCCCTAAATTTGACCATCCTGTAGTAGTAGACTTAGGTCGTAATTTGAAATATGTTGCAACAGACTTAACAGCCTTTGTACGTGAAATGCAACCAGGTGAATATACAGTAGGTAACCGTAGTCTTTATTCATTACAAACATTACGCAGTGGTTTGACTTCAGACTTAGTAGAGAATGGCCCACGTGCGATTAAATCATTATCTCAAAATGCAATGAAGACGTATTCTGATTTGATTACCAATGCTATCTCTATGGCATTTCATTGTGGCCCAGATGACATCGTTACATTGCGTGTATTAGGCGCATGGTTATATTACTCTATGCTTAGCGAACAAGAAGTAATCGGTGACTTAGAATTACAAGCCGTTATTGCTAAATTATCTCGTGATATTAATATTCCAGCTACTTATATTTCACGTTATGTAAATGGCTTAGTATATAAATCTGTAGAAGATTTTATTAAAGATGTACATGAGAAGATTGATAACCCTACATTAAAAGGTTTGAACATCGGTATGTTCTATACTACTATTGCTAAGAACTTAAATAGCGCAGTATGGGTAGGTTTGGATAAGATGGAATTACTTTCTATCTCCATGGAACATATCCCTACATTTATCGCTGTTTTAGCAATGTGTTTGACAGAACAACCATTTAAGAATGCTGGTTTGACTAAAATCGCATTAAGAAACTTCTCAAGAGATAAACAACAATTCGTCCTAGGTGTCAATGGTATTGTAACTGGACGATAAGACACTGAAAGGATAAAAGAAGATGAAGGTACCTTATCTTATCGGTCATTTTATCTATAACCTTTGGGGTGCACCTCACCAAGATAATCAGTCTATCATTAGACCAGCTAGGATTACACCATTTGGTGGGGCGCGTAACCACGTCCATATTTTCTCGGAAGACTATAACTTACCTACTAAACACGATAGATACCATGCTTATGTATTAGGACAAGTATTTGAACCTATCGTTAATTTGCCATTTATAGAATATCCAGATCGTTCTGACTGGGTGAATATGGCAGAATACTGTAAAGAAACTAATGTGTTATTTCAGTTTTATACTGTAAAAGGTATCATGATTCCTTTAACACATATTTACTTTACCACTACAGTAGAGAAGAATATTGTTATCGTCATCCGAGAAGAAACAAAAATCCCTTGGGATATGGATAAAGAAGACATTACATTTCGAACTTATCGGAATGCATTACATACAACACCTGGCCCAAATCAACCTGCTGATAAAACAGATATCTTATATCTTAAATTAATCAGGATGTCTCAACGTACAGCAATTAGTGATTTCTATCGTAAGTACGAAAGAAAGCCAGGTAAGATTTTTACGTATATTAACGGTTACATTGTAGACAACCCTATCTCTTATCCTATCTTGGAAGGCGATGTGGTTGAACTTATCTACGATTCGACAATTTATAAAACAGTAGAAATTAACATAAATCAAACACCTACGTTTAAGTCTTTACTAGACGGTATTCGTAAGTATTTATTTACGCATGATAAGTCTTATCGTTCTAATACATTTGAATATTTTGACGATTGTGATTTCTATTTGTCATTCTACCACAATAACACGCCTAAAATGTTTAAAGGCGTGCTACTACATCGTAACAATATTTCCAATGTACGACAAGTAACAAACTGTGACTTTTCAATTAGCACTAACTTGGTTAAAGAATTAATTCATGACCATGAGTTTATTGACCAAGCACAAGGTAGAATTGTATTTCAAGTACATTACCGTAAACAATATCGTAATATCAGATTCCCTTATAACGCACATCGACTACATGAGTTAAATAAATTACCTTATCGTAATCGTACAGCAGCTTTATTAGGTGTAAATTCAAATATTCAAGAATGGAGAGCTGATGTATTAGAGAATTCTGATTTAATGAAGTTAGTCTCTTTGGATAAACCTATTTGCGACCTTGAGCGTATTCAAAATGCTTATGGTTATAATGCTGTTACTTGGTATACTGCAAAATCAGTACATCCTTATAAAGACTTTGTTAACGATGGCTTAGGTGGTAAAGTAGTTAATGTACCTTATACCTTTAGGCACATGTCCACTATCTTCGAATACGATGAAACTGGTAAACTTTTGAAATGGTCTCGATTAGGTAACTATAACCAATATCCAGTTGAAGATTCACGTACACGGTATGTTGAATTTATTGGTGGTGTAGGTACACGACAACCCTACCATTATTTTGGTGAAGGTAAGAACAAATTTACTATTGCTACTAAAGACTCTGAATATCGTTTCTACGGATGTAAGAAAGAGTTATTGAACGAAAACCAAAATGACTATACTGTTTGGGAAGACATTACTGATAAAGTAATGTTAAATAAAACATACGATGAACAAACAGATGAAACAAAGATTTGGTTAAGTGATAAATACGAAACACCATCATCTCGTGAACCTATGTACAATACAGTAGATAAATATTTTATTTATCGTACAGACGATGATTTCTTGTGCCGTGATGTAGAAGCAAGAGTAGTGAAGAATAACTTATCCTTTACACTTACTCAAGTTTATTGGGACATTGACGAAGAGAAGTTAAAAGAACAACCGGTTAAAGTACCTTATGGGTATTTAGATGTATTCTTAAACGGTTATGCTTTAATTGAAGGTATTGATTATTTCGTAGATTTTCCTAAAGTACACATTATCAGCAAAGGCTGTATTGACTTTAGTTTAGAAAAACAAAAGATTACATTTAGAATGTATGGTTTCCCTGATACTAAAAACCACACTACAGTAGACAAACGTACTATTACTCAGTTGACTGGTATTTTAAATGCCAATAGACAAGTAGGTTATGTAAATAACGGTATGTTGTCGAAAAACAATAAATGGGATATTTTGGAAGAAAAGAATCTTTTAGTTAAAGTAGGTAATGGTATTATTGCAAAAGAAGATTTAGGTTTTTCTGAAGATGGTTCAGTTATTCCTAATCGAAGAGATGTGTTAGAAGGTAAACCATACGAGATAGTTGATGTGATTTCTGGTAAACGAGATACTTATCCTAAGGATACTTATCAGTTTAAGAAAGAAGCTGAAGTATTAGATAAGAAGATTTCTGATTACATGACAATGTTATTACCAGAAACAAGAACAACTACTAACCCTCCAATTCATGGATTGTATAAGTTATTCTCTCCATTGCTAAGTTGTTTAATTTACGATTTATCAGAGAATCTGGTTAATTTCCCTAACATGGAATCTAGATATTTAGACCAAGAGGTTATTGACTTTATTGAAGCCAATTATCAAGAATTCTTTAAAATTGAACCATCGTTTAAACTGGATTTGATTAGTCTCAAACACGTTACAATTCACCCAGTTTATAAAAACACTATTACCGATATTACATATCACCAAATGAGATGGTTAAAACAAGTCGTTCGTATTTATTATCGAAACAGTATTGAATTATCTCATTTTGTAAGAATAGGAGAACAATATGCCTAGTCCAACGGACATCCCAACTAATCTACCTGTGTATGCCAGAAACCATGCTGTGGATACATCAATCGTAGGTATTGACGGTGAACCACCTATCTACGATGATACCCAGACATGGCGACGCTGGGCAATGCACGATATCTATTTAGGTCGAGAAGGCCATCGTAAATGGATTCCTAAAGTAAATGACTATGTTGAAGACATTAGTTTAGAACCACCTAAGGTGTATAAAGTAATGTCTATTGACCCAACTACACAAGTACCTGAATTACGACTGATTCAATCTAATAAGATTGCAGTTGATGAGATGACTACTGAAGAAGGACGATTCTTTGCAGGCGGTACATTAGCAACACCTTGTTCACGTCAGATTTTCTACGATAATTCCGTAGCACGTCCTACTTTGAAGATTCCATCACAGTTCCATATTCAAGGTACGACTCCACACCACGCTGTTGCTTATAAAGGCACTATTGCTGGTCAAGGTGGTTTAGCGATTTCAGCACGATACGACCAGAGCTTTAACTTTATTGGTAATGAAATCCCATTAATGCCTGTAGCTCAACGTGATTCTAATAATCACACCCAATGGTATATTCCAGACTTCTACTGTACACATGAGTTAGAAGAAGGTGAGATGATTCTTATCTTAATCTACGATGACCGTGGTGGCCTGTGTTCACGTACTAACTGGATTGTTGAGTATTCAGCATTGCTTCGTGACGTATCTGATGCAGATAAGTTTATTAATAATATTTCTCTTGAATCATTCTATATCGATTCTACAGATGACTCTAATCTCTTGATTCCAGAACAAGTATTGAAAAACTCCATTAACTTAATGGGTAAAGTCCATTATTCAGATGGTTCTACCATTACTTATCCAGTAGATGGTAATAAGTTTGAATTACTGTATTTGGATAAAGCTGCTGAATCTGTAGCTTCTACTAAAGGTTCTCTATCTTTAGTATACTACTTAGCAGATAATGAAAAATCAGTACATGTTATTAACAACAATAATCGACACTTAATTGTACGTTCGTTTAACTATACAATTGTTGAACGAGATGGTGCTTACTCTGTTAAACTCTACCCTGTACCTAAGTGGATTAATAACGATATTGGTTATCAGCTTGACTGGTACTTATTTACATTAGATAGAAACCAATGGTTGGATGTAACCAATAGTGTATACATTACGCAGAATAGTCCAAATAGAAGCCTGAATGGTAAATTGTTTGGCCCATTACAGCAACTTGATGTCGCTATTGACCTAGGTGTAATTAATAATACATTTAGAGAACACATCCACCCACAAACAGTTGATATTCGTCTATTAAGACCAGCATCAGATGCTTCTGGTGATAGATTCCTATTAGGTTTCGATGCTTATCAGAATCCAGTTTATGGTGAAAATATCTTCTGTCAAGTACGTATTGCTTCTGCTACTGACTATAGATATAATATTTCTTGTGGTCAAACTGTGTTAGAAGAATGGTTAGAGAAAGTATACTATACGACTAAACCACAATATCGTACCAGCCGTGAACCTAATGCGCCAAAACCAAATATGTTTAAGTTAATCATTAAGAACAATGAGTATGAATTCCCAATCCGTAAATGGAATACAGAATTACAAATCAGTGCTCAAGTAACTGCAACAGATGTAGTTAAGGTATTGTTCTTCAGTAGAACTCAAGACAATGATGTTTATTATTCTATTGCTCCAATGTCTGTGATTATTACTTAAAGAATTTTATTAAAAACTACCTTTATATGAAATAGAAAGTAGCTCTCCTATTTCGTGCTCTGTATATAACTCTCCTTTTGAGAATTAGGATAGCATATAGAGGAACTCCGATTTGCACAATGTAGCCATCTGTGTTTTTGATATCTTATACGTAACCTCGGAATAAGTATAAGGTTGAGAAAGCATCGTGCGAGTTAAGATGGCACGGGTCATTTTAAATTAACGTGATCCACATATCGTTTGAAATACATGATTTCTTTCCAAGCCTATAGCCTATAGCCTCTAGTACTCTTAGGAGTACTAGAGGGACTAGGGTCTTATGTTTTATAAAGAATTCCAATAATCTAAGCTATCAATATCAGAAGAATACGTAGTATCAACATTAGCATTATAACTACCAAACCCGAACATATCGTTTCTACCAAAATAGTTAGCTCTATTACCTAACATAGCTTCAGCGCGAATAGAATCTAAGCTACCTAAGATATTATCCACAATAATAGGTGATTGTTTCAACATGTTAATCTTACGGTTTTCTTTCAATTCGTTAATCATATCGGACATACCAATAATCTTATTACGTTCCTCTGGATTTAATCGTTGTTCTAATAACCGAATAGATTTCTCAATTTTACTAAATTCAAAATAATCATCAGTATTATTTAAATCGTTATAAAGAGATTCAATCTTATTACGAATATTTTCTTGTTCACGATTATAAGCTAATTTAACTGGGTCTACAGCAGTACCTGCTTCAACAACATCTGATAAGAATCTTTGCTTAATGATATCGTAATAGAATACATTACGAGCATTGAAGATAAACCAACAAGCTAATAGCCAACTAATTACTTGGTCATCATGTTTACCTTTCAAATGGTCAATACGACCATCTAATACAACGAGTCCTAATAACTCATCTACCAACCTAGCATCTTTAATCTTATCTGCAACAATATCGACAGCACGATACAATGTTTCATTATACAAGTTATTACGAGTATAACGACCAGTACCTGTAGTCATGTAACCAAATAAAGGTCTATATTGGTTAGCAATTGACATACGACTAGGATGTGAATCCATGGTATCAAATCGTCTAGGATTAGAATCACGTTCATTCACTACAATGTTAAACACACGTTTAAATGGGTCAATATTGTAACTAGGTAATACTTCAATCAGATAATCAATAATACCTTGAGCAGAAGATTTATTCTCAGGAACAATCAATATCTTAGGATAACGTATCATTAAGTCAGCTAACCATTGAGCGTAATTGTATAAGTTAACATTATTACAATCAGCACAACCAATGATTTCAAGATTAATTGCATTAACAAAAGTCAATGTCGTAGAGTCTCTACCTACATTAGAACTACTGTCCATACCTACAATAACAGGAACAGAATTCATCAAGTGATTAATTTCATCTTGATTATAATACCATTTAACAGTTAAACCATTGGTACCAATATCTCGATATACTGGTTCCATCTTACTGTTAGTCATCATTTGTAATTGTTTAGTAGTAAATGGAGAAACTTCGTTACCAGAAGTCCAAACATTATAATAGTCTCGAAGAGCTGCTTCAGGAGATACTCGGTTTTCTACAATCTTATTAATCAACCATTCGTCACTATAGCCCATCTGACGATGAGAGAATGTACCTTGGATACTAAATGTACCTGTAATCTTAGCAATTTCAGATTGTGGATTAGAATCCTTACGAACCATTTTCTCAAATTCAACTACATCTTTACAATCAAGATATTTCTCATCCCATTGAGCAGATTCAGTAAATAGTTCATAAGCCCATTTACCTTCAGGTGAGTCTTTTTTACCAGCAGTTGTAGTAAAGATAGAGCCAGTAAACTTACCTTCACGCATCGCATCATCTTTTGCCGCGTTCATCGCAGAACCCATGGTAGGAATAGTAATAAAGTTATTCTTACAATAAGCAATCTCGTCACAATGTCGAATCTCTACAGTATCACCACGACCTTTCTTATCTGCGTCTTCTACAGAGTCTTGTGCGACAATAGTATTATAGTAATTACGTCTATCTAATACAGTAATAGTTTCTTGGTTATTACTGTCTTTCTTAGTCATTCGATTTAACCACTTAGGCATACGTTCAAACAGTTTACGTAAACGAATCACGTTCTTAACAGCCAGAGGTCTATCTTTTGTATAGAGAAGCATACGCAGACCAGTACTGAAGTTTAGAAGATAAGTCATCAGTACGTCTGTCGAATAAGACTTACCAGTCTGACGTGGTTGAATCAACAAATATTGACAGTTATTAAAGAATGACCAGAATAAGGAGATATTCGCCCTATTAGCTCTAAATCTATTTTTAAGATTACCTTCAGGAGTAGGAGCAATTTCTCTAAAATAATAAAATGGATTAATGGCACATTCAGCAGCAATCCAAATCTTTTGTTCTTGTGTTAGATTAGGGTCGTAAGGGTCTACAAATTCTAATCGTCTATCGTGTAACTGTAAATGAAAGTAGTAGTTCTTAATCCCCATCTTTTTATAGATGTTTGCTAAATCAATAAACGACTGGTTTTTAGTCGAAGTATGGACAATAGCATTAGGATATTTAATCCAGTCTTGTAAAAATAATATCATGATATTATCCTTTAAGTATAAAGCATATTTCAAAAATATAACCAAATCGTCGTATATACGTACAAAATAGAAATAATACTATCGAGGTGTTAGCCCCGATAGTATTATTATTTTTTATTTATTGTTTTTAATTCTGGTTATTTGTATATCTAAATAAGCTGAAATCACTGCGTTAATTTGTTTTTCTTCACCTAGTAATCTTGATAACAAACGAGGTATATAAACAGGTTGTTTTAAGATAGTGGAAGTAATAGGTAAATCCCAAGATTTAACACAATCAACTCTATAAAGAATAATGTGTTTCTTTTTAAAGAACCACCAACCAGTTCTCTCTAACACAAAGTGTTTCTTAGTAACATGAATTTCTAAAGGAAAACCTTCGTAATTAATAATTCTTACATTGGTTTCACCATTAGGTTCTTCTACTTCTGTGTATATTTTATTACCAGAAAAGTAATCCATAATACTAAAACTTTTTGAGAGCAGTTTTTCTATTAGACACATAATTCGCCTTTCGAATGTGTTCCTTTTAGCCGGAATAATAACGCATTGTAAAGGCTCTCAGTACTATATATAACATTACCCCTGTGCGTGTGGCTGCTATTGATGGACCAGATTTAATCTTAGTCGCTTTCTTAACGATTTCTTCCACATCATCACGGATAGATAATAACAATTCATCAGTACTACGTGAAGATGTATAAACACCTTTCATCTTACTGATTAAACCACTAATATCAGATTTATTTTTCATCGCATTTCTATTCTGGTTTAAGTAAGTCAACAAATGAGTCATGATTTTATTAACCACTTCATCAATTTCTAACTTGCCTTTATCACCTTTACCATACGAATCACTAATCCAACTTAGTGTACTTCTGAACATAGAAACAGGCATAGTCTTATTAGAACTTTCAATAATAGAAATCAAATCCAGTTTAATAAAACTCGGTTTATCAGGTATTACACCAGCTAAGTAATTACGATAAGTTTCTAAAGCGTTTGCCTTATCCTTAAGAACAGCTTCACCATCCATCTCGATAAATGTAGAAGAAGTACTGTTCACCCTCATCCCAGACTCTTGGACTTGTTTTTGTAAGCCGTAAATGTTTTTAAGTAACGCCTTATTCCTACCTTGTGTATCTGTTAATAGATAACCTACTGATTCACCAGTATTGCGAATATCGTGTTCCATACGTTGAATCGTTAATCGGTGAATAGAATGTTTCATGTCAATAATATCGTCACTTCTGTCTTGTACTACTTTTATCCAAGTACCCTTTTGTTTAATGGCGTATTTATTACTCATTGCCGCCAATGTTGCTTCAGCTACTTCTTTAGAGCAAGGATAAGGCCAGTGTCTTTGTAGACGAGAAGTGATAAAACGAAATTGTAAGACATTATAGATAGCTGACATTATCTCATTTTTACGCTTTTCATTGATTTTAGAAGACTTGTAGAACATATGGCTTAACCAGACACAACTTAAATTAAACGCATCACCAGCTACTACGTAGTAAACCGGATTAATAATATCGTTAAGTCTAGGTAAGAGTTCTTCTTCGTTAATGTTGAGAATTTCATCAAACCAAATACTTCGGTCTGAATTAGTAAATTTAACCACATAGACACCTGTTAAATTACCACCGAAGAAAGAAGCGTGTTCTACATTCTTGGAAATAAAACTATTCATGTAACGAATAATCTTATCACCTAATTTGTTATCGAAGGACAATTCCCCGCACAAATCATTAAATACATCTTTTACATGTTTATCCATTTTCTGTCCTTTATGTTAAATGTATTAAATAGTAAAATAAATTAGTCATTCATAACTTTTTAAAATATTTCAAACTTATACTATTCACATGAAAGAGTCGAATCTTTCTACCTTAATTATTAACTTATTTAAAGGAAACTTAAAATGATTAAATTGATTTTTGCAATCGTAATTGCCCTCATTATCTTCTCACTCCTTGCGTGTGTTGGCATCTACAAAGTAGCCAGCAACTACGATAAATACAAACGTTTCTTCGAGCAAAACAAAAAGTAATTTAACCCTTAATTACCCTATGGAAAAACCATAGGGTAATCTTAATTTTATTTTTTAAAAGGAAATCAAAATGAAACAAATTAACCCATCTAAAATGAAACAAATCGAGCAATACGGAAATAAACAAAAACAACTCAAAGTAACACCTAATCCAGTTCACGAAAAACTCTTCAATGAAATCGTTGACAGTGTTGTTGTCGAAATCATTAAGGAATCTGGTGCTGATAAAACATACGAAGAAAATATCCGTATCTTGGCAGAAACCAATAAAGATGTAACTAAAATCAATGTAGCTACCATCTTTAATTCTGTTAATACAGCTATCGCCAATCCTAAAGATACAGAACATAAGGATAAGTATAAAGAGCTTTATGCTCTCTATCAACCTAACATTTTTATCGATGCTATTTTGAAGAAAGTATTCAAAGCAGTAAACGATAATGGTTATACTACCCTGCTTTCTGAAGACCGAAACAGTTACTATCTGGCAGATGCTAAAACACTGCGTCCAGTAGCACTCTTCCGTGAACAGAAGACATACGACCGCCCAGAACGTTATAAATCTGCTCATCCATTGGCTTATGCTATTTTCTTAACCAATGACAAAAATGAATGGGAACCTATTAAATACGATTTGGTAGATTACAAATTTAAGGAAGGCGATTATGATTTCTATCCAACGCGTAAAGCAGAAGATATCGACTTGGTTGAATATACTGGTATGGTGTCTTTGTATACTGACATCAATTATGCTTTTGGTATCATTAAGTATTTCCAGAAATTAATGGAAAAAGTTAATGCTTCTGGTGAAATGGTTCAACCTGATTGGGCTATTGTACCAGTAGACATTGATACATTGAAGTCTAATTACTGGTATAACGATGAGATTAAACTATTCTCTGTTAGTGAAGATGATTTGGTATATCCAGATGGTGATAACTGTATTACCGAAGGTATGGAAAATTTAGAAGGTACAAATGTAGAAGGTATTTCAGCTACTGCTGGTAAAGTTACCGCAAAAGCAATTAAGAAATTATCTCTTAAATCTACTACCAAATATTTTACCCATACAGACTGCGATGTCGTAGTGGTTGAAGTTACTGATACCGATGGTAATGATGTTATTAAAATGAACCCAAATGATTTCACTGATGTATTTGGTGAAATCACAACACGTGTGTACGAAACATTCCCGAAAGAAAAAGGCTTGGTTAAAGCTGAAATTCTTAACCCAATTGGTGGTGGTAATGTATTCTATATTATCCAACCATATGTTAAAGAAATCGTACCACATATCGGAATGACACACGATATCGTATCTGGTATTCTTGAACCAATCCAGCATCATTGTCTGATTGAAAATCTGGTAGAACAAAACAGTGATAAAATCATTAATTTGATTCGTATGTTACCACTCTTGAAACCAGGCACTAAGTTAACAGATATCAAAGAAAACTTACTATATCGCTTCCATGACTCATTACATGAAGAATATGTAGGTTTTGGTGGTAGTATTTTAACCGACCTCTATTTGGAATCTGTACCGGCAGCGGAATTACACAATACTGAACCTTCTGATATCCAACTCGATACTAGTCTGTATTGTGTCTATACTATCAATCCAGTAACAGCAGTAAAATATGGTATTGATAACAGTAATGTGGTTCGTGCTACCAAAGATATCCCAAGTTTTGATTCTCTCTATGTGATTGCATTTAAAACACGTGAAGAAGCAGAAGCATATATCGATTCCACTGAGAACCCATTACATTACTGCATTGTAGAAGATGTTATTAGCTTTAGCAATGTAGTTGAAGTTAATGGTAAACTCTACATGGAATATAACCATAACTACTTGGATTATGCCTTCGATGAAAATGGTGAAAAAGCTTTTATTCGACATGTCTTTTAATCCACTAATCGTTATATAAAATATTTTCAAACCTATACTATTTTACTGAAGGGAGTCAATATCGATTTCCTTCAGTATTTTATTTAAACTTACTTTAAAAAGGAAACCTTAAAATGGCTATTAATGAAACCGTTAAAAAAATTGCAGACGTAGTTGCAGAGAAACACTTGAGTTTTGATGCTGAAACACGCACTCTGAAAACCACTGGCAATGCCATGGAGTCTGCTCTGGCAGTAATCAATGAAAAAGAGAAACTTGGTTTGGATGAGAAACAAATCAAGAACACCTTCCAAGCACTGTCTCTCTTCACCGCAGGTACTGGTTTGGCTACTGGTGAAGCTGGTATCAAAGAGATGAAGAAAGATAAGTCTATTGATGCCCTGACTGCTGAATTCGGTGTGACCAAACAAGTAAAAGTGAAACACACTGTTTCACGTGACTATGAAGTTACTCCGATTCCTCGTAATGGTGAAAAAGTAGAACCAGTTACAAAACATGGTCGCTTGGATACCAAACTGGAAGTATCCAGTGTTAAAGCTCGTAGCTCTGCAAACCTGGCAGCAGTACGTGACCATCTGTACGCCCAAGGCGAAGAGAAACTGGGTAAGTAACAATCAACAGTATTCTAGGTAGGACGCAAAC
>QWCZ01001091.1_pt1 | contig 19520 bp, 16 predicted proteins | sample 1972651 | NCBI WGS metagenome assembly QWCZ01 (sample SAMN09866695, study PRJNA288562) | Human oral metagenome isolate pre1_saliva, whole genome shotgun sequencing... | isolation source: mouth | host: Homo sapiens | place: USA: California
TTCAATTACTGGTACGACTCTTTTAGTTTCTTCCTCTGAACTTATTTGAGTATGTCCAGGTCTTGTAGATTCTCCACCTACATCTATGATGTCTGCCCCTTCTGCAATCAATTTTTTTGCTTGAGCAAGTGCTGCATCAATACTATTATATTTTCCACCATCTGAAAAAGAATCTGGAGTTACATTTAAAATTCCCATCACAAGAGTTCTTTCTCCTAAAAGAATTTCTTTTCCTCTGCAATTAATTTTTTTCATTTTCCTCAAGCTCCTTTCTAAGCGTACTTACTCTTTTCATAAGTAAAGGGTGAACAAAATTAGGAATTATCTCTTCTAAAGGTTTTAATACAAACTCTCTATACTCCATATATGGGTGAGGAACTATCAAATCATCTTCTTCTATAACTTCTTTTCCATAAAAAATTATATCTAAATCGATAATTCTAGGTCCCCATTTTATTTTTCTTTCTCTTCCCATTCTCTTTTCAATTGCAAGCAACTCTTTTAATAATTCTCTTGCTGGTAATAAAGTTTTTATTCCAACACAAGCATTTAAGAAATCATCTTGCTCTTTATAACCAAATGGTTCTGTTTCTATAATCTCACTTTTTTTTGTCACAAAAGTGTCTTTCACTTGAGATAATTCACTTATAGCTTTTTCTAAATTTTCTTTTTTATTTCCCATATTAGAACCAATAGAAATATAGGCTTCTGTCCATTTTCTATTTATCTCAACCGCAACATTATCTAAAGCAATTCCAACAGGTGCCCATGGTTTTTTTATCTCAAGTTTTAATTCAGATATCAAATTAAAATTTAATAATATTTCTCTTGCAATATCTTCTGCTAAAGTTTCAATTAGATCATATTTCTTTGAAAAGAAAACTTTTTCGACAGTCTTGGCTACTTCACCATAATGAGTAGTTTTCAAAATATCATCATTAAGTCCAGCATCTCTCAAATTTGTTATGAGCTCTAAACTAACATAAAATTTTTGTCCTAATTTTTTTTCTTCTTCAAATACTCCATGATAACCAATAAATTCTAAATCTCTTATATATATTTTATCCATAAGATCTATCCTCTCAAAAGATTTAAGGCTTCTAGCTTTTTATTTATATCACTTTCAAAAATCCCTTTAGCTGAAGTTGTTAAAATTTTTGTATTTTCTTTTTTCTGACCTCTCATCGTCATACATAAATGTTTAGCTTCAACAATTACATAAACTCCTTGACAGCTTAAAGTATCATAGATATTTTTTGCTATTTCTTCCGTCAATCTCTCTTGTAACTGTGGTCTTCTTGATAAAATTTCTATAAGTTTTACTATATCCCCAAAACCTAAGATTTTTCCATTAGGTATATAGGCGATTGAAATATGTCCAAAGAAAGGTAAAAAATGATGCTCACACATAGAATAAAAATCTATATTTTTTTCTAAAATTAAATCATTACTTGACACATCGAATGTTCTTTTTATAACAGACAATGGTTCAACATCAATACCTCCAAAAATTTCTTTGTAGCTATCTGCTATCCTTTTCGGTGTATCTTTTAATTCATCTTTATATTTATTTCCTAGAGTTTCTATAATTTCAAAAAAAGCATTTTCTATCTTCTTTGAATCCATATTTCTCCTCCAATTAATCTAATTTATTTAAATAAGCTACCTTATCAAATATTTCTGTAATTACATAAGTTAATTGATTTATTCTGTTTTGTTTAACTTCATTATCTTCATCCATTACAATAGTATTTTCAAAATAGCTATCTATTGTAGGCACTAAGTCAGAAATCTTTTCAAAATATTCTCCGTATTCCTTATTTTTAACTAAACTTGTTAGTTCTCCTGCTAATTTTTTAGAAGTTGCAAATAAATTCTTTTCAAAATCATTTTTGAATAATTCTTCTTTAATATCTTTAGTTTTATTATTTTTAACTATATTGGAAACTCTCTTAACAGTTTGTAAAAGTTTTATAAACTTATCTTTAGTTATTTTTTCTGTTATAGTTTTTACAATTTCCAGAGAATTTATTATATTGTCTGCATTTCTATCAAGTACAGCTGCAATAATATCCTTTCTATACTTCATATCAGTAAAAATATTTATAATTCTTTGTTTTAAAAATTCTAAAACATCAGCTTCAACTTTAGTTCTTTCTGTTTTTAAAACTCCATCTTCTTCCAAAGCATCTAAAGATACATTTACTAATTCTTTTAATGAAATATCAAGTCCAGAATTTACTATTATATTAACAATTCCTAATGCTGCTCTTCTCAATGCAAAAGGATCTTTTGAACCTGTAGGAATTAATCCTACTCCAAAGCAACCTACTAAAGTATCTAATCTATCAGAAATTCCAGCAATTATCCCTTCTATTCCAGTAGGTAATAAATCTCCTTGGAATCTTGGATAGTAATGTTCTTTTATTCCTAAAGATACATTATCAGTTTCTCCAAGTTTTAAAGCATAGTCTGCCCCCATAAATCCTTGAAGCTTTGTAAATTCTTTTTCCCCAATCATATTTGACACTAAGTCTGCTTTTGCAAGATTTACAGTTCTTAGTATATCTTCTTTTTTGTAATCATATCCTAATTTTGCAATTAAATGACTTGCTATTTTTTCACTTCTTTTAACTTTAGCATAAATTGTTCCTAGATCTTTTTGGAATACAACTGTTTTTAATTTTTCAACATTTTTATCTAAAGGAACTTTTAAATCTTCTTGATAGAAAAATCTTGCATCTGCAAGTCTTGCAGATAAAACCTTTTCATTTCCTTTTTTAACATTTTCAGAATATTCAATACCATTTCTAATTACAACAAATTTTGGTAATAATTTCCCTTTTTTATTCAAAATAGGAAAATATCTTTGATGAACTTGCATAGATATTATTAATACCTCTTGAGGTACTTCTAAGAAATCTTCTGAGAAATTTCCAATAATTGCATAAGGGTATTCAATTAAGTTTGTTACCTCTGCTAAAAGATCCTTATCAATGATAACTTGTTCATCTTCTGTTAATGATGCGTTTATCATTTTTTCTATCATTTTTTTTCTTTCATCAATATCTATTATTACATTATTTTCTCTTATTTTATCAAAATATTCATTAGGAGTTTTTACTTCAAATTCTTTTCCAAAGAATCTATGTCCTTTTGATTTATTAGAACTCTTAACTCCTTCTATATCAAATTCGACAACTTTATCTCCATATAAAGCTAAGAACCATTCGATAGGTCTTGCAAATCTAAATGCTTTATCAGCCCATCTCATTGACTTTGGAAATGTTTCTTCTAAAACTAAAGATTTTAATATTTCAGGCAATAAATTTTCTGTTGGTTGAGCTTTAGATAACTTTCTAACAGCAATGTATTCACCTTTATCAGTTGATACTATTTCAACTTGAGATTCATTAGCACCCTGTCCATTAATAAATCCAAGTCCAGCTTTTGTTAATTTTCCATCTTTGTATGCTATTTCTTTTGAAGGTCCAACATTCAATTCATTTAATTCTTCTTGCATTTGAGCTACATCATCTACAAATAATACAAGTCTTCTAGGTGTTCCATAAGTTTTTACCCCTTCAAATTTTATTCTGTTGTCTTTTAATTTTTTTTCAAAATTATTTTTCAAATCAGTCAATGCTTGGTTTAAAAATCTTGCAGGTATTTCTTCCATTCCAATTTCAAATATTAATTTCAATTTTATGCCTCCTCTTTTTTATTTAATAGAGGGTATCCTAACTCTTTTCTATTTGCAACAAAAACTTCTGCACATTTTCTAGCTAAATTTCTAACTCTTAAAATATATGCCATTCTTTCTGTTGTTGAAATAGCTCCTCTTGAATCTAATATATTAAATACGTGTGAACATTTTAAAACATAGTCATAGGCTGGTAGCACTAAACCTTCATCTAATATCTTTTTTGCTTCAGCTTCAAATTCATCAAACCATTCAAAATGTTTATCTAAAGTTGCTAACTCAAAAGCATATTTAGAGTTTTCATATTCAAATTGGTATCTCATATCTCCATATTTTATACCTTTAGTCCACTCTAAGTCATAAATGTTTTCTTTATTTTGAATATAAAGAGCAAGTCTTTCAAGTCCATAAGTAATTTCTACTGGAACCACATCAAGTTCCAGACCTCCTACTTGTTGGAAATATGTAAATTGTGTAATTTCCATACCATCTAACCATACTTCCCAACCAAGACCCCAAGCTCCTAAAGTTGGTGATTCCCAGTCATCTTCAACAAATCTTATATCATGTTTTTCTGGTTCTATTCCTAGAACTCTTAAACTTTCAAGATACAGTTCTTGTATATTAATTGGTGATGGCTTCATAATAACTTGAAATTGATGATGTTGATAAACTCTGTTAGGGTTATCTCCATATCTCCCATCTTTTGGTCTTCTTGATGGTTCTACATAAGCTACGTTCCAAGGTTCTGGTCCTAAAGACATCAAAAATGTATTAGGATTAAATGTCCCCGCTCCTTTTTCTATATCATAAGGATTTCCTAAAATACATCCTTTTGATCCCCAAAACTGTTGTAGAGAAAAAATTATTTCCTGAAATGTCATTTCCTACTTCCTCCTCTTTGTCTATTGAAAACTACATATTCTATTATTATTAAGATAACTCCTATATTTATCCATACATCTGCAAAGTTAAATATAAATGTCCATATCCCTCTGAAGTCTAGCATATCAATAACATAACCTCTAAAAAGTCTATCTATCATATTGCCTATGGCTCCAGAAACTATCATGGTATAAGCTATTCTTTCTAAAAGGCTTATTTTCTTGAAATTTTTTAGAAAATAAAATAAAATTACAACTATTGCTATCGCTGCTAGAATACTCACAATATCAATTTTACCCTGGAATAGCCCGAAAGCTACTCCACGGTTTTGTACATAAGTCAAATTGAAAAATCCATCTATAACAGGTACCGTTTGAGTTACTCCAAAAACAGAATCTGTTATGAATTTTGTATATTGATCAATTATCAACAGTATTAAAAATAAAAATATATATACCATTTTTATCTGCTCCTATTTTAAGACTCCTGCACATCTTGGGCAAAGAGTTGGATGTTCAATATCAGTTCCTAGATCATCATATTTCCAACATCTTTCACATTTTTCTCCATCTGCATGAGTTATTTTTATTTTTAATTTTTCGATTTCTTCTGCATCTGTAAATGCTCCATCAGCAGTTTTAACTACTTCTAACTCAGAAACAATAAATACAGTTTCTAATAATTCTACATTAGCTTTAATAAATTCTATAAGTTCTTTATCTTCTGTGAAAAGAGTAACTTTGGCATCTAAAGAGTTTCCTATTATTTTATTTTCTCCTTGTCTTGCTTTTTCTAATTTTTTATTTACTTCTTTTCTTAGCTTAATTATTTGTAACCATTTTTCATCTAGTTCTGAATTTAAATATTCATCATTATTTTCATACCAGTCGGCTAAGAATACAGATTCTGCTTCTTGAGTTTCAGCTGGCATATTTTCCCATATTTCTTCAGCTGTGAATGATAAAATCGGAGCTATCATTTTAGTTAAAGTCATTAAAACTTCATGCATTACAGTTTGAGCAGCTCTTCTTGCAACCGAATCTTTCTTTTCAGTATATAGTCTATCTTTTATTATATCTAAATAGAATGCTGACATATCAACTGCTGCAAAGTAATGTATTCCTTGGAATAAATTATAAAATTCATATTTATCGTAATATTCAGTTACAGATCTTTTCAAAACTTCCAATTTATTTAATGCCCATTTATCTATTTCAAGCATATCTTTATAAGCTACTTTATCTGTTTTAGGATTAAAGTCATAAGTATTTCCTAAAATATATCTAGCTGTATTTCTTATTCTTCTATATGCTTCTGACATTTGTTTTACTATTCCATCTGATATTCTTACGTCATCTCTATAGTCAACAGATCCACACCAAAGTCTTAATATATCTGCCCCGTAAACTTTTATTACATCATCAGGTGCAACTGTATTTCCTAATGATTTAGACATTTTCTTTCCTTCTCCATCATTAACAAATCCATGAGTTAATACACTTTTATATGGAGAATCCCCAGTTGATGCAACTGATGTTAGAAGTGATGTATGGAACCATCCTCTGTGTTGATCTGAACCTTCAAGATATAAATCACAAGGTCTATGTAATCCTTCCCACTCTTCAAGAACTCCTCTATGGCTACTTCCTGAGTCAAACCAAACGTCCATTATATTTGTTTCTTTTCTTAATTTTAATCCTTTTAAGTTATATTTTACTAATAATTCTTCTCCAATTAATTCTTCAGGAGTTTTAGAAAGCCATATTCCACTTCCTTCTTTTCTAACCATTCCACAAATTCTGTCTAATATTTCTTTATGGAATATTTCTTGGTTAGTTTCATCATTATAGAATATAGGAATTGGAACTCCCCAAGTTCTTTGTCTTGATATACACCAGTCAGGTCTTGTTTCCATCATAGACCCTATTCTATTTCTTCCCCAAGATGGTATAAATTCTATTCCATCTATAGCTTTCAAAGTTTTTTCTCTTAAATCTCCACCTTCCATTCTTACGAACCATTGTTCTGTAGCTCTGAATATAACAGGAGTTTTTGATCTCCAATCATGTGGATATGAGTGATTTATTTCTTTCATTTTTAAAATAAAACCTTTTTCAGTTAAATCTTTTATTATTACTTTGTTTGCTTCTGCATAAAATAAACCTTTGAATAAATCTCCAGCTTCATCAGTTAAATATCCTCTATGATCTATCGGAGATATTACAGGTACCTTATATCTAGTTCCAACAACATAGTCATCTTGCCCATGTCCAGGAGCTGTATGTACACAACCTGTACCAGCATCAGCAGTAACATGATCTCCTAATATTACAAGACCTGTTCTATCTAAGAATGGATGTTGATATGTTGTTCTTTCTAAATCTTTCCCTTTAAACTCTTTTACAAGTTCAAAACTTTCAATTTCCATTTCTTTGAATGCAATCTCTGCTAAATCTTTTGCAAGTATTAAATTCCCTTTTTCAGTTTTATAAACTCCATAATCAAAGTTTTCATTCAAACATATAGCCACGTTTGCCGGTAATGTCCAAGGAGTTGTTGTCCATATTAACAAATATAAGTCTTCATTAAATCCTAAAACATCTTGAACATCTTTATTAGCTTTCATTCTTACATAAATTGATGGAGATGTATGGTCATGATATTCTATTTCAGCTTCTGCAAGTGCAGTCTCTGTAACTGGTGACCAGTAAACTGGTTTTAATCCCTTAAATATATATCCATTTTTATAGATTTCTCCAAACAATTCTAATTGTTTAGCTTCAAATTTTGGATCTAGTGTTAAATATGGATTATCCCATTCTCCTAAAACACCCAATCTTATAAATTGTTGTTTTTGAATTTCAACCCATTTTTTAGCATATTCTTCACACATTTTTCTTATCTCAAGTGCAGACATTTCTCTAGCCTTTGCTACTCCAACTTGTTCTACAACTTTTAATTCTATTGGTAATCCATGTGTATCCCATCCAGGAACATAAGGTGATCTAAAACCTCTAAAAGTTTTATATTTTATGATTATATCTTTCAATATTTTATTTAAAGCATGACCTATATGTGTATTTCCATTTGCATAAGGTGGCCCATCATGCAATATAAAAGCTGCATTTCCTTTGTTTTTTTCTAAGCCTTTCTCATAAATTTTTTCTTTAGTCCACTTTTCTATATATTTTGGTTCCTTATTTGGCAGATTTGCTTTCATTTGAAAATCTGTCTTTGGTAAGTGTAACGTACTTGTGTACTCTTTTTCGTTCATTGATTTATTTCCTCCCTATATTCATTAAAAATTATTCTTATTTTCGTTCCAACATCTAATTCTGAAGTTATTGCTATCAATCCGTCATGTTCTTTGACTATTTTATGTATTGTTATAAGTCCCATTCCCATAATATCATTTCCCTTAGCATCCGAATAAGGTCTCATAACTTCACTAACCTCTTCTTGAGTCATACCTACTCCATTATCTTCAACTTCTATGATTATACGAGAACTACTATCTCTTACAACAACTACATTTATTTTTTTATCTAATTTGTTTCTAACCAAAATAGCACTTATAGAATTTCTAAAAATTTGATTAAACATTTGATATATTTTTTTCTTATCTCCATATATTTTTCCAGAAAAATCTATAAATAAAGAAATGCTTATACCATATTTTTTTAAAATCTTCTTACTATTTTTTATTATTTTTTCGATTAACCTATCTAATTCAAAAACTTCAAAATTTCCCTTGTTTACATTTACAGAATCTCTAAGATTTATATTTTTCTTTTTTTCTTCTCTTAGATATTTTTTTATTTTTTCTATATCTTTACTATTATAGCCGTTATTTTCAATTTTTTCAATAAAAGTTTCAATGTATTTAAGTAATCTTTTGTTTCCATTAACAAACTTAGTCGATACTTTAGACATTGTCAAATACCTTTCTTTCATGAGTTTACTATCTTCGATTATATTATTTTTTACTCTTATCATTAAGTTTAACAAAAGCAAAGCATTAACTTCCACTTCTTCTTCTGATATAAAATTATCTTTTCCAAAATAATCTACTAAAAAACAACCTATTTTTATATCTTTATCTGCTATAGGTAAAATCATAAAATTTTTTAATCCTAAAGTTCTGTAAAGTTTATTTCCATAAGTATACTTATACCCCTTATCATTATGGTAAATTATTTTACCTGATTCCATACTTTCCCAAAATATTCCACCAGGTTCATATTTTAATTTTAAAAGAGGTAGTATTTCTTGAATATCTTCTACTTGAAATTTAAAACCATAAACTCCTTGGTTATAATTTTCTACTTCAGATAAAATATGAGAATTTATTGAATATTTACTTACTAATAATTCATTTTTCTCTCGGCTATACTCAAGATAAAAAGCTCTACTATATCCAAGTCCAACATCTGACGTCAGAGCTGTTAAAATTTCTTGTATCCCTTCTGAAAAATTCCCGACAATATCAATTCCCATAAGTATTTTTTCGACGGTAACAACTCTATTTAAGTTTCTATTCAATTTGTCGTTATTTTGTTTCATTTTCTTTTCATTATTTTCAATTCTTTCAGCCATGGACTTTAAAGAATTTGAAATGGATCTAATTTCAAATATATTCTCTTCTTCAAAATTAACTTCTTCTTCCTCTTTATGAGCTCCTATTTTTTCAGTTTTATTTGCTAAAAGAGTAAGGGGGTTTAATAATTTAGTAAATATTCTTGCACAAAGCACTGTACTTATTACTACAGCTAATAGAGAAACAGCTAAAATTATACTTGCTAACATATATTTTATAGCAAGTATATTATTCTTAGAAATTGCTACTCCAATATTCCCCATATAATTATCGTCATTCTTTAAGGCAAGCATTCCTATATAATAATAATTATTCCCAACCTTTTTTTCAGAAAAATAGTATTTATTTTCAGAGATTTCTCTTCCTATTTTATTATATTTAAAATTTTTAAAGAAATTTTCAGGTTGTTTTAGTTTCAATTCTCCAAAAGTATATCCATCTTTTGAGCTTATAAATACTTTATCTTCATCTGTCAGATAAGCATATTCTTTAATTCGAACTAAACTATAATTACTCAAGGGCAATGTCAAGACAATATAGTTTCTCTCATGTGACTTATATAATCTATATGGCTGTACCATCCTTACGTATAATTCTTCTTTTGTTCCTACATAATCAAATTTTTTACTTTTTAAAAAATCTTGAGTTGGGATAATATTATTATTTAAATATAAATCTAGTTTTATCTCTTCATCTCCACTTTCACCTAAAACGATACCTTTTTGCGACAAAACTTGAATATATGCTTTTCCATATAAGCCATAACTTTCCATACTCAACTGATTTTTTATAGCTGCAGCCAATTGATTTTGAATTTGTCTATCATTAGTTTCAGCTAAAACAAGATTTACTGCATCACTTGAAGCATCATAAAGATGCTGTCTACTTTCTTCAATAAGTGCAAGATAAGCTTTATTGACAAGTAATGTTCTCTCTCTTGATTTATCTAAAAGTCTCATATTCAATTCATTGAATATCATTATTCCAAACAACAAAGCCATAATAGTCGAAACTATAATTATAGCAATTCCGTTGTAAGAAATTATCCTTAAAAGTAAAGAATCTTTTTTAATAAACATTCTTATTCTCCTACTAAATACCTTTTCTAGTTAGTCCCACTCTTCCTCTATCTTTGTCTACTTCTTTTATTTTAACTTTAATGATTTGTCCAACTGATAATACTTTACTTGGATCATCTATAAATTTATCTGAAATTTCTGAAATATGGATAAGAGCATCATTTTTCAACCCAATATCAACGAAAGCACCAAATTTAACAACATTTCTTACTGTACCTTCAAGTTCCATTCCAACTGTTAAATTGTCAATATTCAAAATATCTGATTTTAAAAGTGGTTTTTCAAAATCATCTCTTGGATCTCTTCTATCTTTAGATAACGCTTCATAAACATCCTTTACAGTTTCAAGTCCAAAAGAATTTTCTTCTGCGAATTTTTTATAATCAAAAGTTTTTAATCTTTCTCTAGCAATATCTAATTCTTCATTATATTTTTGCAAATCAAAACCAATTTTAGCTAAAATCATCTCTCCAATATGATATGATTCTGGGTGGATAACAGTATTGTCTAAAATATTTTCTCCGTCTGGAATTACTAAGAATCCTGCCATTTGTTCATAAGCCTTAGGTCCTACTCCCTTAACTTTTAAAATTTCTTTTCTATTTTTAAAGTTTCCATTTTCTTTTCTATAATCAACTATATTTTTTGCTACTGTCTTTTTAATTCCAGAAATATGAGAAAGTAATGCCCAAGAAGCTGTATTAATATTTGCTCCAACATTATTTACAACGTGACTTATTACATTATCCAAAGATTCATCTAATTTTGATTGGTTTACATCATGTTGATACATACCAACTCCAATAGATTTAGGGTCAATTTTTACTAATTCTGCAAGTGGATCTTGTATTCTTCTTCCAATCGAAATTGCCCCTCTTACTGTAACATCTAACTCTGGGAATTCTTCTGCAGCTATTTTAGATGCTGAATAAACTGAAGCTCCTGCTTCGTTTACTATTAGATATTTAACTTTTAGCTTTTCTTCTCTAATAATATTTGCTACAAAAGTTTCAGTTTCCCTTGAGGCAGTTCCATTACCAATAGAAACAATATCGATATCATATTTCTTTACTAGTTCCAAAAATTTTTCTTTTGCGTTTTGTATTTGTTTCGAGTTGTGCATAGCTTCAACTAAAAAGAACACTGTGTTTTCTCTATAAAAACCAAATTTATCTATAACAGCAACTTTACATCCTGTTCTATACCCAGGATCTAAAGCTAATACATTTTTTTCTTTTAAAGGGGCTTGTAATAATAAATTCTTTAAATTATCTTTAAAAACAGCTATTGATTCTGCTTCTGCTCTTTCTGTCAAAACATTTCTAACTTCTCTTTCTATTGAAGGAATAATTAATCTATCCAGAGCATCTTTTATAATTTCAACATATGTTTCTTGTAAATTATTTTTTGGAAATTCTTTTAAAATCATCTTCTCTATATGATCTCTATCTTTATCTTCCAGTTTCAAATGAATACTTAAAATATCTTCCTTTTCTCCCCTATTTAGAGCTAAAATTCTATGTGAAGGCATTTTTTCAACTTTTTCACTGTATTCATAATAATCTGTATAAACTTTTTTCTCATCAAGTTCAGCAGCTTTTTTACTATCTTTAGATTCTATAATAGAATATTTTAAATATACTTCTCTTATTTTTTCTCTATACTCAGCTTTTTCAGAAATATTTTGAGCAATTATAAGCATTGCTCCTTCAACAGCTTCTTCAACAGTAGGAACTTCATCTGTGATAAAATCTTCTGCAAATCTTTTAATTTCTTCCAAACTATCAGCTGAATAAAACTTTTCAGCTAAAGGTTCCAATCCTCTTTCTTTTGCTATATCTGCCTTTGTTTTCTTTTTCTTTCTATATGGAAAATAAATATCTTCAACTTCTTGTAAAAATTTCTTAAATATTCAACTTTTTGTAAAATATCTCCAATTTGAACTTCATCTAAATTCCCAGTAACTTCTTTTCTATATCTAGCAACAAAGGGAATTGTTGCTCCATCATCTAAAAGTTTGATTGTATTTTCCACTTTATCAACTGGTATTTTTAATTCTTCAGCTACAATTTTATAAATTTTTTCCATCATAAGTCCCCTCATTTTTTATTTATTTACTAATTTTTATTATAACATAAATTATTCATTTTTTACCTATTTAAATTTTATTATATAATTCTTCAAAATAAAAAATCTTCTTGAAAATTTCAAGAAGATTTTAAAAATTTTATTATTTTCTTTCTACGTACAGAGGCAAATTATATCTTCTAAAAATTTCCTCTGCTTGCTGTATTTGTTCTTTTGTTGGTGTAGGTGTATCTTTTAATTTGTAATCTCTATTTGTTTTTTCCCATTTATAAATCGCCATCTGATGAAATGGTAAAATATCAACTCTTTTCACAATATCAAATTGCGATACAAATTTTGCCCAATCATCTAGATCTTTTTTATCATCTGAATAACCAGGTAATAAAACATATCTTATCCATGCTGGTTTGCCAATCTCTTGTAAATAATTTATAAATTCTAATGTTGGATCTAAATCAACAGAAGTTATAGTTTTATACATATCTTTATTTATATGTTTTATATCTAACAAAACTAGATCCGTATATTCTAAAACAGCCTTAGCTTGTGAATTAAAATAGAAACCTGATGTGTCAAGAGCAGTGTGTATACCCTTTTCTTTACAAAGTTTAAAAAGTTCCAAAACAAAAGGAGCTTGCATCAAAGGTTCTCCACCAGAAACAGTTATTCCTCCTGTTAAAAAACCTCTAACTTTATCAAGTTCAGTCAAAACTTCTTCTGGAGTATATACATAATTTTTATCTCTCAATTCCCATGTATCAACATTGTGACAATATAAACATCTCAAAGGACAACCTTGTAGAAAAAGCACAAATCTTATTCCAGGTCCATCTTTAGTTCCAAAAGATTCAAACGAATTGATATATCCTTTCATTTTTTCACCTACCTTTTATCAAATAAATGGGGAGAAATTTTCTCCCCATTTTAATTTTTATCTTACATTTTGTTACTAATAGTTCTGTTTATAACGTCTAATTGTTGTTCTCTTGTTAATTTTATAAAGTTTACTGCATATCCAGAAACTCTAATTGTTAATTGTGGATAATTTTCAGGATGTTCCATAGCATCTTCTAATAATTCTCTACCGAAAACGTTTACGTTTAAGTGGTGTCCTGTTTGTCTGAAATATCCATCAAGAAGTCCAACTAAGTTATTTTTCTTTTCATCTTCAGTTTTTCCTAAAGTTTCAGGAGTTATTGCAAATGTATAAGAAATTCCATCGTTTGCATCTTCGAATGGTAATTTTGCAACTGATGCTAGAGAAGCAACTGCTCCCTTAGTATCTCTTCCATGCATTGGGTTAGCTCCTGGTCCGAATGGTTGTCCTGCTCTTCTTCCATCTGGAGTGTTTCCAGTTTTCTTACCATAAACAACATTTGAAGTTATTGTAAGAACTGATTGAGTAGGTTCTGCATTTCTATACATTTTGTGACTTCTGATTTTGTTCATGAATGTTCTAACAACTTTAACTGCTAATTCGTCAGTTCTATCATCGTTATTTCCGAATGGAACATAAGGTTGTTCGATTACATAGTCAGTTGCATATCCTTCTTCATCTCTTACTACTCTTACTTTTCCGTATTTAATAGCAGCTAGTGAGTCAGCAACAATTGACAATCCTGCAATTCCACAAGCTTCTGTTCTCTTAATATCTAATGAGTGTAAAGCCATTTCTAATGCTTCGTAAGAATATTTATCATGCATGTAGTGGATGATATTTAATGCTTTTACATATGTAGATGCTAACCAAGTTAACATTTTATCATATTTTTCCCAAACTTCATCAAAGTTTAAGTAATCTCCAGTAATTCTTTCAAATTCTCCAGCAGGAGTCACTTGTTCTTTTTTCACTTCATCTCTTCCACCATTTATAGCATATAACAATGCTTTAGGTAAATTAGCTCTCGCTCCGAAGAATTGCATTTGTTTTCCTATAGCCATAGGAGATACACAACAAGCTATTCCATAGTCTTCTCCAAATTGTGGTCTCATGATATCATCGTTTTCATATTGTAATGAAGATGTATCTATTGAAACTTTTGAACAGAATCTTTTCCAGTTTTCTGGTAATTTTTCACTCCATAAAATTGTTAGGTTAGGTTCTGGAGCTGTACCTAAATTGTATAATGTATTCAAATATCTAAAAGCGTTTTTAGTTACCCAAGATCTTCCATCGTTATTCATACCACCGATAGATTCAGTTACCCATACTGGATCTCCTGAGAATAATTGATCATATTCAGGAGTTCTTAAGAATCTAACAATTCTCAATTTCATAACAAAGTGATCAATAAATTCTTGAGCTTGTTTTTCTGTAATTCTTCCTTCTTTTAAGTCTCTTTCTATATAAACATCTAAGAATCCTGCAGTTTTTCCTAAACTCATTGCAGCTCCGTTTTGGTCTTTAATTGCTCCTAAGTAAGCAAAATAAGTCCATTGGATAGCTTCTTGTGCAGTTTCAGCTGGTCTTGAAATATCAAATCCATAAGCTGCTGCCATTCTTTTCAATGCTTTTAATGCTTCTAATTGTTCAAACATTTCTTCTCTGTTTCTGATCACATCTTCTGTCATTTCTTCAGGATCGTAAGCATCAAATTCTCTTTTTCTTTCAGCTATCAATCTATCTACTCCATATAGAGCAACTCTTCTATAGTCACCTATAATTCTTCCTCTTCCGTAAGCATCTGGTAGACCAGTTATAACACCTGTATGTCTTGCCGCTTTTATTGCAGGAGTATATGCTGAGAAAACTCCTGAGTTATGGCTTTTTCTGTATTTTGTATAGATTTCATTTGTAGATTCATCTAGCTTATATCCAAATGCTTCTAATGAATTTTCAACCATTCTTAATCCACCATTAGGGAATATAGCTCTTTTTAAAGGAGCATCTGTTTGTAAACCTACGATTGTTTCCAAATCTTTAGAAATGTATCCAGCTCCATAAGCATCGATCTTTGAAGGAATTTTAGTTTCTGCATCATATATTCCTTTTTCTCTTTCGATTTTTAACATTCCACTTAAAATCTTCCACAATTCTAAAGTATTTTCAGTTGGACCTTCTAAAAAAGATTCATCTCCAGTGTATTCTGTGTAATTTAATTTAATAAAATTACTAACATTAATACTATCTTGCCATTCTCCGCTTTTAAAACCTCTCCAAGCTTCCATTTTAATAAAAACCACCTTTCATTCTTATATTATATATTTTTAACTTTTTGATATTAAAAATTTATTTGCTTTATAACTACATACATATTATATATAAATAAATACTTTACACAAGTTTACTATTATTTAATTCTATTTGCAATTCTTTTTTGATATTTAATAAAAAATATTTTATTTTGATAAAAAAATAATCGAAACAAGATAAAAAAAAGAGAATTTTGTTTTTATTTAATTTATTGAAATATTTATATAGTTGAAAAAAGCAAATAAATATTATAAAATGAATAAGATAAATTTTTTTATAGGAGGAAAAATGGACGATAAAATTTTACACAATCTTTTGTTTAAGGCCGCGAAAGATGCTGAATATACAAACTTTGAAATTGAGCAAATTAATTTAGAATCTGAAAAAATGTTCATAAGATATTTTTTGGAAAGAGAGGCTGCAAAAGTTGTTGAAGCTACAAAAATAGAAGATGAAACTTTAAAAAATATCTATGATTCAAATCAAGGTTTGTTTAGAATGGGTGAAAGAGTTAAAATTGATACAATTTTTACAAAGACTCAAGAAAAAGCAGATGAAGTTTTAAAAGAAGTTAATGCTAAAAATTTCGTGAAAACTAAAGATAAGTATGATGAAAAAAGTGAACCAACTGTCTCTAATGATGAATTTTTATTCGTTGCAGAATTGCAACCAGCAATAGCTGAGGCTATATCTAAAGAAAATAAAAAGGGAATTATTAAAAAAGTTATTAAAGTTGCCGATGGTTTCCATATCATTTATCTAAAAGAAAAAGAAGCTGAAAGAGAAGCTACTTACGAAGAAGCAAAAGGAGTTATTTTAGCAAATGTAAAAAATGATTTGTTCAATCAAGCATACAACACATTAATTAATGATATTGCTAATACTTCTATTAATTCTACACCTAAAGTTAACGAAGAAAATAAAGATAATAAAGATAATTAATATCTCACTAAAAAAATATTGTATTTTTCTAAAAAATTAGGTATAATAAAAACATTAAAAATTAATTACTATTTATTTAATTATTTTGGGAGGTTGTAAAAAATGAAAAAACTTTTATTATTAGCTGTATTAGCTGTTTCTGCATCTGCATTTGCAGCAACTGATTTGGTAGGAGAATTACAAGCACTAGATGCTGAATACCAAAACTTAGCATCTCAAGAAGAAGCTAGATTCAACGAAGAAAGAACTCAAGCAGTAGCTGCTAGTGAAGCTTTAGCTCAAAACGAAAAATTATACTCTGAATTATCTCAAAGAGCTGAAAAATTAAATGCTGAAGCTAACACAAGATTCTACAAAGATCAATACAAAGATCTTGCATCTAAATACGAAGATGCTCTTAAAAAATTAAATGAAGAAATGGAACAACAAAAAACTATCATTTCTGATTTCCAAAAAATTGAAGCTTTAAGAGCTCAAAACTAATAATTTAAAAATTATTAATTAAAATAAGGTTCTCAAGAACCTTATTTTTTATTTCTTAAAAAAATATCAACTTGAATTATAATTCTAAATAATAAGAACAATAAAAAACTACAAACCCATAAATATTTAATAAGTTTGTAGTTATTTCATATCTTAATTATTTAGTTCCAAATATTCTATCTCCACAATCTCCAAGACCTGGATAAATGTATCCGCTATCATTTAGACCTTGATCAATTTTAGCAGTATAAATTGGTACATCTGGATGTTTATTCAAAAGTTTTGCTATTCCATCTGGAGCTGCAACTAAACACATAAATACTATGTCAGTAACTCCCTGTGATTTCAAGTAATCAATAGCATATACTGCAGACCCTCCTGTTGCAAGCATTGGATCTACAAGAATTACTTTTCTTGATTCTATGTCAGTAGGTAATTTACAGTAGTAGTATACAGGCTCTAAAGTTTCTTCGTTTCTATACACTCCAATATGTCCTACCTTTGCAGTTGGAATCAAATCCAACACTCCATCAACCATTCCCAGACCAGCTCTTAAAATTGGTACTAAAGCTACTTTATCTTGTAATGTATAAGCTTGAGTCTTCATAAGTGGTGTCTCAACTTCTACTGTTTCTAATTTTAAATTTTTTGTAGCTTCATAAGTCATAAGTTTAGCAATTTCATTTAAATTTTCTCTAAACGATTTTGTATCCGTATCCACACTTCTAAGTATTGTCATCTTATGTTCTATCAATGGGTGATTAACTTCAATTACTGCCATAATATTTCCTCCTTTTTTTCATAAAAAAACAGGATAAAAAACCCTGTCTTTTAAATTATTATTTTTTTCCCAAGTTGAATTTTTTGTTAAATTTGTCAACTCTTCCAGCTGTATCAACGAATCTTTGTTCTCCAGTATAGAATGGATGTGATTTTGAACTAACAGCTACTTTTATAACTGGATATTCTTTTCCTTCAAATGTTGTAGTTTCTTTAGGTAATTTTGTAGATCTAGTTAAAAATTGATTTCCAGCCATATCTTCAAAAACAACAACTTCAAATTCAGGATGTATTCCTTTTTTCATTTTCTCTTTTCACCTTCCTAAAATTTTCTGATATCAACAGTAATTTTAGCATATTTGTTTTAATATTGCAAGAGCAATTTTTTCTAATAAACTTTTTTTATTACAAAATATTCACTGCCAACTTTTTCCTTTTTATAAGCGTTAGCAATGCAAAAATTTTTAGCCGAATAACTCTTTTTATTCGAAGTTATCAGTTCATACTTTTTAGGAATTTTTATAACTTCTTCTTCTGCAAATAAATCTGCTTCAAAAGATTTCTCTTCTATTTCAAAAAAATCTCTCATTTCTATGAATTTATTTTTTTTAAGAAATGACTTTACATAGTTCAAAGAATTTTCAAAGCAGTTTGGAGACTTAGAATATAAAATTAAATCTAAATGATTGAAAAATTTTAAATTATTTTTATTTGTTACTCCAAAAGTTATATGAGCATCTGCACATAAAATCCTCAAAAGTCTCTTATTTCTCATATCCAATTCTTCTTTATTTTGAAGTGCTACCAAAATTATATCAGATGTCCTTGCTTTTATTCTATGATAATTATTTAAAATTTTATTGTGATTAAAATCATTTATTAACAAAATTCCAAAATCATTTAAAGAAAAAAACCAAGGATTATTATAATTATAGTAATCCAATGTATACGAAAACGCACTTGAAGTATCATCTAAATAATCTTTTAAATTTGAAAAATGTCCTTTAAATTTATTAAAGGTCTGTAAAAAATGTTCAATATTAAATTTCTTAAAATTGTCAATGTATAGAACTGCCTCTATATCTAAATCATTTGCAAGATAATCCTTATCTGCTACTGCAACAACATTTTCTAAAATTTCTTTCTTCAATTCTTTTTTTAAGTATTTTACAAGAGCATAATCTTGTTCAAAAGTACTATTAAATATTTTTACTACCGCTATGTATTTGTTTGAATTTAATAAAAATTCATCAATAACCTGATTAAAATTATCTTTATCTATTAAAAGCATTTTTCTGTTCTTTATCTTCATTAACTTACCTACTTAATTTTTTGATTGCTTTCATTAGTTCTTTGTTATTAACTGCTTGAGAACTTAAATACATAAATCTTTCAAATTCTTCTTCTTCCAGATTTAATTCATCTTTAATAAACTCTTCAAGTCTTTTGATTTCTTGTGGAAATAAAATGGGTCTCGTTGAAACATTTATCTCTTCGATACTTTTTTCTCCATTTAAAAAATATATAATTTTTTTCCAATTATCCATTGGATCTACTTTTCTAAGTAACATTATTAACTTATAATCAAGTGAAGGGATCTCATTAAAGCCTTTTCTTTTTAAAAAGTTTTGAATTTCATCATCGATTTTCGTATAGAGTAAAAGTTCTCCTGCTTTTTTCATATTCATTATCTTAGGCATACGTTTAGCTTGATCATTCATTTTTAAATATTTAGATAGAGGAAGTAATTTTACCTCGTTAAATAAATCC